>ERZ824473.812-NODE-812-length-50991-cov-21.055324_pt1 | contig 50991 bp, 42 predicted proteins | sample MGYA00519874_ERZ824473 | MGnify/ENA primary metagenome ERZ824473 (study PRJEB31778, sample SAMEA3449151) | human gut metagenome | biome: human gut; feature: human-associated habitat; material: faeces | place: United Kingdom | collected 2010/2012 ... | reverse complement strand
GATGTCCTGATGCGACCCATGTCTGAGGGTTCATTAAGATTGCAGCATCAATTCCGACATTATAAGGACTTTCCTGGATGAACTTCTTCCACCATGCTTTCTTTACATTATTCTTAAGTTCCACTCCAAGGTTTCCATAATCCCATGTATTCGCAAGTCCTCCATAAATCTCGGAACCACTATATACAAATCCACGTACCTTAGCAAGGTTAACGATTTTCTCCATTGTTAATTTCATAATAGCCTTTACCTCTTCACTTTTTTGTATTATTATATATTGTATCTTGTAATAAGTAATTTTTCAAGATATATTTGAAAAGCTTCACACTCGAAAATATATCAAATATACTGAATGAATATTACTTTTTAATTTTTTTTATATTATAATACTTAGTGTTATTATTATATGAGATATGAAGAAAGGGAATTTATAACCATGTATCAAATTGACTACACCAATGTTGGTAAAAGAATGAAAACTTTGCGCAAGCAGGCAGGGTACACTCAGGAACAGATTGCTGATGCACTTGATGTAACAGTTGCATTTATCAGCAACATTGAGAATGACCGCGTAAAGATGAACCTTCGTGTATTATCTTACTACGCAAAACTATTAAATGTATCTATTGACTATCTTCTTCGTCCAGAATCCGATGAAAATGGTGAGAAAGATAACGTACTGAACAAAGAAATTCTTCGTCTGTTAGAAAAATTCTCTACAGATGATAAAGAAAAATTTGTAAAAGTTCTTCGCATTTTATCAAAATAACAAATAGATACATATCTCAGTAACGAAAAAAACTTCAGGACTTGTTTCTTGTTTTATAAAAACAAGAAACAAGTCCTGAAGTTTTTTATTTTTTGTTTTGTATCAAACAGATTACAAAAAAACGAGTGATTTAAATTCATGATCAATATGATATCTCATATATTCTCTTATGATCTTTTTTAATTCCCATAATACATCATCACTTACCTTAAATGTATAAAGCTTTTGAATTGAACTATACATGATGTACTGAAGGGTATACAGGGTTGAAGGGCTTACTTTTACTTTGCCATGCTCACAATCTTTGCATACAACGCCACATTCTTTTGCATCAAACCAGATCAGATTTTTGGTTTTTCCGCATTTTACACATCTGGATGCTTCAATTCCTATTCCATAAAATGCGAGAATCTTAATCTCATAAATGCAGCGGATCAGTTCGATATTGATCGTCTTTTTCTCCAACGCCCGCAAAGTCTGATATAGTAATTTTAGAATTTCCAGTTCATCATTATTTTCTCTTGTAAGATATGATGCAAGCTCACAAAAATAACTGGCATAATAAATGAGATCTAAATCTTTCTTTAATGTATCAAAATAATTATCGACTCCTGCCCACATCAGATTAAAAGAATTCTTTCCTTCATATAAAGAAAACTCTCCAAATGTAAATGGCTGACAGGCAGCAGCATACTGGCTGGTTGCTTTTTTTGCTCCTCTGGCAAATGCAGAAATTCTTCCGCGTTCTTTTGTAAGGAGTACGATCCGTTTATCGTACTCCCCGATATTGCCAGCCTGTAAGACCATACCTGTCACTTTGATCTCCTGTGACATTTTTATACTTCTTTCTTATCGTATCCATAGTTCTTAAGCAGCATGTCACTGTCTCTCCAGTCTTTTTTCACTTTGACCCACAACTGAAGATTTACTTTCATATCAAGAAGGTTTTCCATCTCGATTCTTGCCTGTGTCCCGATCTTCTTAAGCATAGATCCCTGTTTTCCGATGATGATTCCTTTGTGGGAATCTCTCTCACATACGATCGTTGCATCGATATCTACGATATGTCCATGACGTCTGACCTTCATCGCATCGATCACAACAGCGATTCCATGCGGAATCTCCTGGCTTAACAAGCGAAGTGCTTTCTCACGGATCAGCTCTGCACAGATCTGTCTCTCTGGCTGGTCTGTGATCGTGTCTTCATCAAAATACATTGGCCCTTCATCTAAATATTTATAAATGCTGTCTATGACATCATCTGTATTCTTGCCTTTCAGAGCTGATACCGGTATGATTTCTGCAAAGTCACATACATCTTTGTAAGTATCGATTGCTTCTAAGATATCTTTTTCTTCCACTGTATCAATCTTGTTGATCACCAAAATGATCGGTGTTTTGATCTTAGATAACTGTTCAATGATATATTTTTCACCGCCACCAATAAAAGTACTTGGTTCTACTAACCATAAAACTACATCTACTTCATTTAATGTGCGTTCTGCAACCTGTAACATATAGTTTCCAAGTTTATTTTTTGCTTTGTTGATCCCCGGTGTATCGAGGAAGATGATCTGTCCTCTTTCATCTGTATACACAGTCTGAATACGATTTCTTGTTGTCTGTGGTTTGCTTGATGTGATCGCGATCTTCTGTCCGATCAAGCGGTTCATTAATGTTGATTTTCCAACATTTGGTCGTCCGATAAATGTTACAAATCCAGATTTAAATTCATTTGCCATAAATTGTCCTTTCCCTGTTTTCTCTATAGTACGTGTTTTACTTCATCAAAATATTCTTTATTCTGATCAATCTTCTCTTCATTTCCAATACAGCAACGGTTTCCTGATTCTACGACTGCCTTAACGATCGGCGCTAACGCTCTGATATCTGCCTGTGTGCAAGATAATACCTGATCTCTGTCTTTCTGAAGATCTGCTTCTGTCTTTCCTAGGAAATATGCATGGAAACTTCTTGCTCCCATATCAACCGCTTCCATTGGAATATCCATATTTCCGATCGTTCCGATGATATATTTCTTCATATCTCGATCATCAGCATCGAAATTTGCTACATAATCTGCTGCCTCATCATAAACTTTGTAAGATTCTGCAAGATTTGGATCACGGTATGTCACAAACATAGAATCTCCCTGATCTGAGAAACTGCACATGCATCCATAAGCTCCACCTTTGACACGAAGCTGAATCCACAGATATTCGTAAGAGAAGATCATCTGCAATACTTTTAATGCCCCTGTATATTCAAGGCCTGCATCTTTAAAGTTTCCTGCACATGCTACATACTGAACACCACCTGCTGTTGCAAATCCTTCATTATTCTTTGTGCATATAACTTTAACTTTCTCACCCTGTTTCTGATCTTCATACAGCCCTTCGATAAAGCTTTCTACTTCTGCTTTCATGAATTCAGGAGCTTCTTCTTTTCCTGTGTAACTGATCGTCATATTCTGTTTCTCAAAAATTGCCTTCGCTGCTTTCTTTAATCCATTGACGATGTTGTCATATTCTTCCTCGAAGTTTTCATACCATTTCTTCACAGTATCAAACATTGTGATTCCCTGAATTGCTTCACGGTATGCTGCGTATTCTGAGAAATAAGACATCGCACGGTTTGCAGCACTCTTATGTCCTGTCTCTGTCAGTGTGATCTTAAGATTTGTATAAATCTGTCCGATGATCTCTTTTAATCGTTTCTTATCATCTAACTTGCTTTCAAATGCAACTTCTTTTAATAACTCGAATGCTTTTGTGATATTAGAATAGAAGCATTTTGTCTTTAAGATAAACATTGGCAGGAATTCATGAACATCGGTTGGCATAACATCCATTGTCGTACCGATTCCACCTGTCTCAATGCTGATCTCATTTCCTAATTCCTGATAGCTGTAGTTTGTTGTATCAACGATTGTTAAGATCTCTGCTAAAAATGATGCATATGGTACTAGATTCATTGGTACATGACTCATATCAAAAGCCAATTTGACATAAGCGATCTTGTTTGTAAAATACTGATGCCATAAGACTTTCACACCTCCAAGTTCAGATTCCACATTGGATAATGGTTTGACATCTTTTCTGATATCCTCGATATCGATGACTGGAATCTTCTCTAATTCCTCTTTTGTTGAAGCTTCTTCCTGTGATGCTTTTAACTGTTTTGTCTCTTCCACTAATTTCTTCACTTCATCTTCAGATAAAGAATCTTTATAAGCTTTTAATTTATTCGCTTCTTCCTGATCTTTGACTTTCTGTAAACCTTTCTTTGGCTTCATAATTACGATGGACTTATGTTTGTTATTGATCAGATATTCTTTGATCAGATTTTCAAAATAACCATTCTCTATCTCATCTCTTAACTGCTTGAATGTCTCATTTGTCTTAATATGAATAAATGGTTTCTCATCGTCGTATAACCAGCTGTCAAACATCTGAAGTCCATACATCAGTCCCTTTGGAAAACGTCCAAAGTTTGCTTCTCTGTATTTGAATTCATAATAATTAAATGCAGCTAAAAGATTTCTTCTTGGAATTCCTTCTTCAGCGATCTTTGCTAAATTCTCTTCTAAGATCTTAACAAATTCTTCTTCCTGATCATCCCTTGCTTCCTGTGCGATTACAGAAAATACTGGCTGCATGATTCCATTGTCATAAGAGCTTTGAATATCTTTTCCGATCTGTGCATCCATCAATGCTTTCTTCACTGGCGCCCCTGGTGCATCAAATAACACTCTGTTTAAGATTTCAAATCCTAAGTAAAGTTTCGCATCCAGACTGTCCCCGATCACTGCATTATAAGATAAATAAGTCTTCTCTTCTTCAGAATCATTTTCCCCGACTGGATAATATTCTTCCACACGTTTTACTTCTGTAAACGGCTGCTGCTTCTCCCATGAAGAATCAATCTGTTTCTCATCGAAATCACTTAAATAATGTTCATCGATAAATGTCAGATATTCATCAACATCCATATCTCCATACAGATAAATATAGCTGTTGGATGGATGATAATAAGTCTTATGGAAATCAAGGAACATCTCATAAGTCAGATCAGGGATTGCCTTTGGATCTCCTCCTGATTCGAATCCATATGGTGTGTCTTCTAACAAAGACTTCTGAATGATACGGGCAAGCTGCTGGTCTGGAGATGAGAATACTCCTTTCATCTCATTAAATACAACACCATTATAAGTAAGGTCGGCATCTTCACTTAACAGATCATAATGCCATCCTTCCTGTTTTAAAATCTCTGGTTTCTTGTAGATGTTTGGATAAAATACGGCATCAAGATAGACATGTACCAGATTAAAGAAGTCCTTGTCATTCTGGCTTGCAACCGGATAGACTGTCTTGTCTGGATATGTCATAGCGTTTAAAAATGTGTTTAATGATCCTTTGACCAGTTCTACAAACGGGTCTTTCATTGGAAATTCTCTTGATCCGCATAATACGGAATGCTCTAAGATATGAGGTACTCCAGTGTCGTCTTTCGGTGGTGTACGAAATCCGATCTGGAATACCTTATTGTCATCTTCGTTTGATACGACAACGACTCTTGCCCCTGTCTTGTTATGTTTTAAAAGGTATCCTGTTCCATTTAATTCTTCAATAGATTCCTGTTTGATAATTGTATATTTATTATTCATAAAATCTTACAAAATCTCCTTTTTCTATATCATTTGATACCTTTTATGCTACTACAAATGGAACAGAATTGAAAGGGGTAGTTTTGGTAGTTTTTATCGTTTTATTGATTTTACTGCTGTGTAGGAACTATAGTAATATGCTCCTGAAACTTTTTTGGCTGTTCTTATTTTGAAATAATATCTTTTGCCTTTTTTTAATTTAGTTTTTGTGTAAGATGTTTTGCTGGCAGAAACTGTGGCGATCTTTTTAAAACCTGATTTTGATTTTGTGGACATGTAGATCTGGTAATTGCTGATACCGGATACTTTGTTCCATGTGATCTTGATTCCGTTTTTGCCGCTTTTCTTTACACTTTTGATCTTTGTTGGTTTTGGTGTGACTGTTACTTTGCAGGTTGCTTTAGCTGAACTGTTGAATGTTGCTGTGATGTATACTTTCCCTGCGGATTTTGCCGTGATCTTTCCATTTTTATCAACCGTTGCAATCTTTGTGTTGGAAGATTTCCACTGTACGGATATTTTTTTGCTGTTTGCAGGATCATACGCACTTAGTCCTGTTGTTCTTCCAACCGTTGTATTGATATTATTCTGACTGATGACAAGACCGATCTTGTAATTATAATCAACCTTTCCGGAAATTCCGTTAATCACTGTTGAATTGCTGCACTGCCATATCTGATAATTCTTCTTATAGGTGCAGGAATTACTGTACTGTGCAACCCATTTTGGATATTGATTAAATACAGATGCTGTGAGTTTTGTTTCAAAATAATATTTGCTGCTGTATACACCAAGATTATTATATCCTGCCGCCTTCATTGTGTTTAAAAATGTCTGTGCGATCTGGCTTGCTTTTGCAGCTGTTATCTTGCTGTTATTCATAACAGATTTATCTTCCATATCGTAGTAGATCGGATAAGACAGATTCTTTCCTTCTAACATTCTTATCACATGTTCGGCTTCACTCTTTGCTTTCTCTGTCGTATCCGCATAGGAATATAAGTAAACTCCATATGGTATATTCAGTCTCTCACATTCGCTTGTGTTATATTCCCATTGTGGATCATCCTGTGTCCAAGTCTGTGTTGTCTCATTCCACTCATTCATTCCATATCCACAACGAATGATCGCAAAATCTACTTTCCCTGTATTCTTTACTTTCTCCCAGTTGATCACTCCTTGATGATAACTTACATCAATTCCCTGTGCAGATGCATTCTCAGGCCGTTTTACATTGATACTTGTTGTTGTCCTCGCTGCTGTTTTCGTTGAATCAACAATTAATTTTCCATTTTTGTAACGGAAACTATTCTCTATTCCTTTTTTCTCGGCCTCACTTGCACTTAATGTTGTCTGGCTTCCCCATACCTTGCAGGCTGGCTTCACTCCCATCAGAAAGCTGATCAGCAAAAGAATCGTTCCAACGATCAATCCTGTCAGCATACCTAGTTTTTCACTTCTTCTCATTTTACCCTCCTTTTGTGCCTGGCGGTTTTATAAAACCTGTCCCTCATTGCTGCTGTCTCATTGTTTTGTTAAATTCATTATAGCATGGATAAAATGACAAAAAGTGAACATTTTCTTAAATTTTCTCGTAAATTATACACAGCCCATCTTGATCATCTCTTTTTTCAGCCGTTTGATGATCTTCTTTTCAAGTCTTGAAATATAAGACTGGGAGATTCCAAGAAGATCTGCAACCTCTTTCTGCGTTTTTTCTTCTCCCTCTTTCTGGTTGATCCCAAATCTTAATTCTATGATCATTTTTTCACGTTCTGTTAATGTTGTCATGGCACGCATCAAAAGTTTTTTATCAACCTCATGTTCTAAATCTTTATAAATGATATCATCATCTGTACCAAGGATGTCAGATAATAACAATTCATTTCCGTCCCAGTCAACATTGAGTGGTTCATCGATGGATACTTCCATTTTGGTCTTATTATTTCTTCTTAAATACATCAAGATCTCATTTTCAATACATCTGGATGCATAAGTTGCAAGTTTGATCTTCTTCGCTGGATTAAATGTATTGATCGCTTTAATGAGTCCGATCGTTCCAATGGAAATTAAATCTTCCACACCAATTCCAGTATTATCAAATTTCTTTGCTATGTACACGACAAGTCTTAAATTTCTCTCGATCAACTTTGATCTTGCTTCTTCCTGTGCTGATGTTCCGAGCATATGGATCATCTTCTGTTCTTCCACCGCATCAAGTGGTGCTGGAAGAATTTCTGTTCCTCCAATATAATGAATCTCATTTCCTCTTGCAAAAAATGTTCTCTTTCTACTTACCAAGCTTAACTTTAACACGACATTACCTCCCATTTTTTATCAAGTCCGGATGCAGCAGTATTTCATATTGTCCCCACTTTGAAAGGGAAACTTTGGAAACTGCAATGACTGCATGTGGTACTTCTATCCTTCGTTTTTCCTCAACGATCTTGAGATCACTGACAAAGATTGCCGTCATGATGCCCCCTTCTTTTCCAATGCTTCGATAAGGAATCAGACGGATCTTATCCGTTTCATACTTTTTGATGAATTCCTCTAATGAATGATGAAAATACCTTTTGAATGCTTCTTCCTCCAGAATACAGACCGGGAGATGACTGATCGGATCATATAAAAAATTTCCTGTATCTACAAAACCACATACACAAACTTTTGTATGATTCCATATAAATTCAACCTCATAAAAGTTTCCTTGCTTCTCCAGCAGATCTTTTCCGAGCAGCTCATACACTCTTCTTAGGAAAAACATAGTGGATAATGCACATATGATCCACGGCAATGAAAAGTGCTGCCTTATCACTGTAAAAATTCCTCCACTTACAAATGCAAGAATCCATGCATACAAACTGTAAGTTCCTGCCTTTTTCACAGATACGCCATACGCTGCTTTTATCGTTATGATCAAAACTGGTTCTATCATCAAAAAACTTAACGTATGATATTTACTACAAAATTCAAGGATCAGACATCCCAAAAAACTTCCGATTCCTGCTGAATACAACATTCTTAAGTATTCCATCTTCTTTTTTAAGATTGTTCCAAGCAAGATGAGTTGTATGATCCCCATCACCCATTGCTCGAAAAACATCTCTATGAAATACATATTGCAATTATAAGAAAGGATGCCGAAATACTTTGTCAAAATATAGAAGAAAAAAACAACAACTTCTTACAGCTTTTGACGAATTGTTTCACACTTTTTCACCATCTGATAAAATAAATGTAGTAAAATGTAGAAAAAACAAAAGAAAGGACAACTTGATATGACACATGTGATTCATAAAATTCCACCTGTATACAATAAAAACAGCCAGATTTTAATTCTTGGTTCATTTCCTTCTGTAAAATCCAGAGAAGGACGGTTCTTTTATCATCATAAGCAAAACCGTTTCTGGAAAGTATTATCCACCATTGTAAATGATGTTCTGCCTGAGACGATTGATGAGAAAAAAGATTTTTTGTTAAAAAATCATATTGCTGTATGGGACGTGATCGCTTCCTGCGATATTGAAGGTTCCAGTGACAGCAGTATCAAAAATGCAGTTCCAAATGACTTCTCAGACATACTAAAAGCGGCCCCAATCCGTAAAATCTATACGAACGGTGGAACCGCTTATAAGCTTTATCATAAATATTGTGAAAAGGTAACAGGCATTAAAGCTATGAAACTTCCTTCAACAAGTCCTGCTAATGCTTCTTATTCTCTTGATCGTCTGATCAGTGAATGGAAAGTTATCGCAGATCAGATTTCAAAAGACTGATCTGCATGAGTAATATCTTTGACAATCTGATTCCATTTGCGTCCATCATCACAGTTTAGATAATGATGATTGATTTTGTATTTTTTGAAACAATGCATTGGAAATACTGTTTTTACATCCGTATGTTCCAGAAAATAATTCATTCCCCAGCAGTATTTATCTTCCTGTCTTGGGTCTAGCAGCATAAATGCAAGATCGATCTTCTTGCCTTCCAGATATTTCATTTCATCCTGGAAGGTATTTTTGTAATATTCATTGTCTTCTTCTGGCTCTCCATTCCAATGCCACCAGTTTAAATCTCCTGCATGGTAAATTACTTTACCTTCCACTTCTACAATGTATGCCACTCCCATATCATTTGACTTTAATGTTTCTACTGTCATTTCGCTGATCTGCTTTTTCTCATGTGGTTTCATACGAAGTGCATTTTCCTTTGTTTTAACATCATCAGATATAATATATTGCACTTTTTCATATTGCTCTTTTAATTTCCAGATGACCGGATTATAATGGTCTGCGTGGCTGTGAGATACAAACACATACAGCGTCTTATTCTTATCAAATGTTGGAATCTTTCCTTGATAATAATCAAATAATAAGACTGTGTGTTCCATTTCTACCATGAAACCACTGTGTTCTATAAATGTGATTTTCATTTTGCATTATCCTCCAAAATCTTTTCCTTCATTTGTGGATCAAATGTTTCTGTGCGAAGCATCTCAATCTCGTATTTGTATGGCGGATAGGATTTCTTTCCGTCTTCTGTCTTGATATATGGTGTTTCTAAGATCTTTGGTACATTCTCAAAATCTTTGTGATGAACGATATAATTTAATGTCTCAAATCCAATTGTTCCAAATCCGAGATTCTCATGGCGGTCCTTACCTGCTCCGACTGGATTTTTACTGTCATTGATATGAAAGACTGCAATCTGGTCTTTGCCAAGTGCCTGATCGAACTTATCGATAACAGTATCAAACCCTTCTGTCAGATCTAGTCCGCTGTCACTTACATGACAGGTATCGAAGCATACTCTTAAATTCTCTGGATATTTAACTCCATCGTAAATTCTTTTTAACTCCTCAAATTCTCGTCCGATCTCGCTTCCTTTTCCTGCCATTGTCTCAAGTGCAATCTGAACCGGCATATCTTTGTACATGACTTTATTAAGACCTTCTATGATGCGGTCAATTCCTTTGTCTAAGCCCGCTCCGACATGAGAGCCAGGATGAAGTACAAGTGTATGGCTTCCCATCGCTTTCGTACGTTCTACCTCAACCTCAAGGAATTCTACTGCCAGTTCAAATGTCTCTAGTTTTGTTGTATTGGCAAGATTGATGATATAAGGTGCATGTACAACAAATGTATCCATTCCATTTTCTTTCATCAATTGTGTGCCTTCTTCAATTCGCAGCTCTTCAATCTTTTTCCTTCTTGTATTTTGTGGTGCACCTGTATACACCATAAATGTATTTGCTCCATAAGATAATGCTTCTTTGACTGATCCAAGAAACATATCTTTCCCTTTCATCCCTACATGAGAACCGATCAACATATTTTTGCCTCCAATTTTTAAATTTTCTTTGCTATTCTGATGCAGATTATACCGAAAATATCTTATAAAATCTATATTTTGTAACTTTTTTAAATTTTATTTGATTTTTTTTGTAATTTTTATTGACAGATTACGCTGATAGTGATATTATAACCTTGTTGCGCAGTTGTGGCGGAATTGGCATACGCGCTAGACTAAGGATCTAGTCCGGGTTAACTGGGTAGGGGTTCAAGTCCCCTCAACTGCATTCAAGCCGATGTGGCGGAATTGGCAGACGCGCTGTGTTCAGGTCGCAGTGAGCTTACGTTCGTGCGAGTTCGAATCTCGCCATCGGCATAACCGAAGTTGAAGCTTCGGTTTTTTTGTTTTTATGGATATTTTTGCAATTAGAAAAACGGTACAATGAACTCATAGATCCATGAGTTCATTGTACCGTTTTTGTCTTATATCTCTTTTACTATTTTAAGATCCCGATTATTTTAAGCGTTCTGCTACTGCTTTAATAAATCCTTCACTGTTTACAGCATTTACGTTCTCAAGAGTTGTGATCAGTGCTAAGTCTTTTGTCATTGTTCCACTCTCGATCGTGTCTAATGTTGCTTTCTCAAGCTTATCAGCAAATTCCATTAATTCTTTATTGCCATCTAATTCTCCACGTTTTCTTAACGCTCCTGTCCATGCAAAGATCGTTGCTACAGAGTTTGTAGATGTTTCTTCACCTCTTAGGTGTTTATAATAATGACGCTGTACTGTTCCATGAGCTGCTTCATATTCATAGTATCCGTGTGGTGATACTAAAACAGATGTCATCATAGCTAATGATCCGAACGCAGAAGAGATCATATCACTCATAACGTCTCCATCATAGTTCTTACATGCCCAGATAAATCCACCTTCTGATTTCATAACACGTGCTACTGCATCATCGATCAGTGTGTAGAAATATTCAATTCCTGCCTCATCAAATTTCTCTTTGTATTCTGCATCAAAGATTTCCTGGAAAATGTCTTTGAATGTGTGGTCGTATTTCTTAGAGATCGTATCTTTTGTTGCAAACCACAGATCCTGTTTTGTATCCAGCGCATATGTAAAGCAGCTTCTTGCAAAACTTGCGATAGAATCGTCAATGTTGTGCATTCCCTGAATCACACCTGGTCCGTCAAAATCATGGATTGTCTCTCTGATCTCTGTACCATCTTCTCCTGTGAATACTAATTCTGCTTTTCCTGCACCTGGAACTTTGATTTCAACGCCTTTGTATACATCACCATAAGCATGTCTTGCGATTGTGATCGGTTTCTTCCATTTGCTGACCGTTGGCTCGATTCCTTTGACTGTGATCGGTGCTCTGAACACTGTTCCATCTAAGATCGCACGAATTGTTCCGTTTGGACTCTTCCACATCTCTTTTAAGTCATATTCGTCCATACGTGCTGCATTTGGAGTGATTGTTGCACATTTGACTGCTACACCATATTTCTTTGTAGCTTCTGCAGAATCAAATGTTACCTGATCGTTTGTCTCGTTTCTGTGTTCCAACCCAAGGTCGTAATATTCTGTCTTTAAATCAATAAATGGTAATAACAGTTCATCTTTGATCATCTTCCAAAGAATTCTTGTCATCTCATCTCCGTCCATCTCTACTAATGGAGTTGTCATCTGAATTTTGCTCATGGTTGTTCCTCCTGCGTTACGTTATATTTGCTGTCTGGCTGTTATTTTCAGCTTATTGTTGTTTATCATACCAAAAAAACTGATAGTTGTAAATAAATGTATTAAGAATAGTACACGGTATTCGAAAGTTCAAAAACAAAACTGTTCCGGTCACCCCGGTATTTTGCAATGGAATATTCAATCGCAGTATGTGCTGCATCATATCCTGTGGAATGAAAATAAAATAGTGGATCTCCATTTTTGATGTCCAAAAGGTCTGCACATGTCTCATCTGCCAGTATCACATCCAGTTTTCGCTCTATGGATGTAATATCTCTTCCTTCCTTATGAAATGTCTGATATAAACTTTCCTTTTCAAAATCAACTTCTGACAAATGTTCAAACAGCCTGCATGGCACATATGTTGTAACCAAGACATTTGGCTGATCATCTATGTATCTTAGTCTTACAAGTTTATAGACTTTTTCTGTTTCAGTCAGATTCAGTTTCTGTCTGACTTCCTCGTCTGCTTTTTCTTGTTTAAATGTCAGAACTTTCGTTGATGGCGTCAGTCCTTTTTCCTTTATTTCCTTATCAAATGTCTGAATCACCTGCGCAAATTCCTGCCGGATCGTTGGATCACATACGATCGTTCCTCTTTTTTTGCGTTTTTCTAAATAGCCTTCATCCACCAGAATCTGTACTGCTTTGCGGATCGTCGGGCGGCTGACCTTATAGATCTCTGCCAGTTCATATTCATTTGGTATGATACTTCCCTGTGGGTAGACTCCGGTTAGAATCTTATCTAATAAATCTTTTTTTATATCTAAATAAAATGCTCCCATTCTAGACTCTCTTTCTTTTTTCTTTCACTTTACCGGATTTTTTATTTTATGTCAATTTATTTTCCACTATTTCGCTTACATAATATTGACATAATAATTACATAATGTTATATTATAATTAACATGAAACAAACATATCAGCAAAAACAGGAGGTTTTTTATGAAATCATATACATTAGATGATCTTGCCAGAATGATCGATCATACAAATTTACACACGGACGCTTCTCCAAAAGACATGGAGATCTTATGTACTGAAGCAAAGGAACATCATTTTGCCATGGTTGCGATCAATCAGGTGCAGTCTGCATTATGTGCGAAGTTACTGGAAGGAACAGATATTCATACTGGTGCTGCCATTTCTTTCCCATTAGGTCAGACAACGATCGCTTCCAAAGTATTTGACACAAAAGATGCCATTGCAAATGGTGCAAATGAAATTGATTATGTTGTGAATCAGACAGAGATCAAAGCTTCTAACTGGGATTATATCAAAGACGAGATGGCACAGATCGTTGCTGCCTGCCATGAAAAAGATGTTACATGCAAAGTCATTTTTGAAAACTGTTATCTGACTGATGACGAAAAGATCAAACTTTGCGAGATCGCAAAAGAAGTGAAACCTGACTATATCAAAACATCTACTGGATTCGGTACTGGCGGTGCTACATTTGATGATGTAAAATTAATGAAAGAACATGTTGGAAATGAAGTTAAGGTAAAAGCTGCTGGTGGAATTCGTGATGCCAAGACATTTATGAAAATGGTAGAATGCGGTGCAGAACGTATCGGTACGAGTGCTGGAGTCACGATCATCAAAGATTTCGAAGCTATGATGAAAGAACAAGGTGTTTCCACACTTGAGATTTAGCACTTAAGATTTAGAAAATTTTTTCTTTAGGAGGCTGTTTATGAATCAGTTTAACTGGGATCAGGCTTTTACTTTGGATTTTGATCTAAATGACGGTCTGTCCAAACATGCAGAGACTACAAAGCGTTATCTTTCTCAGATGAAAGATATGTATCAAGACCAGCAGGTAGTTGAAGAAATTCTTAAGAATGATGATCCTTTGATCTATGAATTTTATGAACTTGGATGTCCGGAACGTGCCGGAGATCTTGCATTTGGCACAACGATGATCCATCCTGGTAAGATTGGAAATGAATATTACATGACCAAAGGGCATTTTCATCAGATCGTGGATACCGCAGAAGTTTATTATACATTAAAGGGCGAGGGATATATGATGCTTGAAAATCTTGAAGGCGACTGGAAAGTCGAACGCATGGAGAAGGGAAAAGCACTGTATGTTCCCCGTGGATATGCTCATCGTACCATCAATACCGGCGATGAGATTCTCACTGCTTTTTATGTATTTGATGCCAATGCCGGACATGATTATGGAACGATTGAAACCAAAGGATACCATCATATCGTTTGTGATATTGACGGTGAAATGAAAGTATTGGATAACCCACGATGGTAATTTCATCATTTATCAACGAAATTTTAATATTATAAATAGAACCCATATATTTAGGATTTATATCTTCTAAATATATGGGTTCTCTTTATAATATTAAAAGGTATTAACAGCTATTCCTGCACATGTAGTAACTGATGTGCTTTATGACTTCCCGGTGATCCAAAATATTCATCGTATAGATGTTTGATATCTGGATTCTCATGGGAAAATCTTAATTGAGAAGTCTTGTCCAGGAAGTATAAGTTGGATCCACGGTCGGACACCATTTCTTTTCCTTCATGGATCGGCTGCCCGCCTCCACCTACACATCCGCCTGAACAGGCCATGACTTCTACAAAATGATAGTGTACTTCTCTCTTACGGATTGCTTCCATCAGATTTCTTGTATTCTGAAGTCCACTAACAACTGCAATCTCTACCGTATTGCCTGCAATATCAAATTTCGCTTCTGTCCATCCATTTTTATTTACTCCACGGATTTCTTTGAATGCATCTGCTTCTGGGTTCTTTCCTGTGATCAGGTAATATGCAGAACGAAGTGCCGCTTCCATAACTCCTCCGGTTGCTCCAAAGATCACTCCTGCTCCTGTTCCTTCTGTAAATGGAGCATCAAATGCAGAATCTTTTAATGTCTTTGGATCAATGTGGTCTGCACGGATCAGTCGGTCTAATTCTCTTGTTGTTAATACAAGATCAACTCCATGACCTGCAAACTCTCCATGGAATAATGGTTTCTCTCTTTCGTCTTTCTTTGCAAGGCATGGCATGATGGACAACGCAAAAATGCGGTCTGGATCAATGTCCATCTTCTTCGCAAATGCAGTTTTCATCACTGCTCCAAACATCTCCTGTGGAGATTTTGCTGATGATAATCTGTTCGCCATCTGTGGATACTGGGATTTTATAAATCTTACCCATCCAGGACAACAGGATGTAAACATTGGATACAGATCAAGATCACCTTTTGTAAATCTCTCTACAAATTCGGTTCCTTCTTCCATGATCGTAAGGTCTGCTGAAAATGTTGTATCAAATACATAATCAACCCCGATCTTTCTTAATGCATCTACGATTTTCTCTACGGTTGCTTCTTCTCTTGATAATCCAAGACTTTCACCCCATGCAGTACGAACTGCAGGCGCGATCTGAGCTACAACGATCGTATCTTTATCTTCTAATGCACGATATAATTTCTCTGTATCATCACGTTCACGTAATGCTCCTGTTGGGCAATGTGTAATACACTGTCCGCATAATGCACAATCCGCTGTTTTAATATCTCTGTTCCCAGACACTCCAACTGTTGTTCTTGCTCCTGTTCCAGATACATCCCAGATATGCATTCCCTGAATCTTATCACACACCTGTATACAACGCATACATTTGACGCATTTGCTTGCATCACGCACCAGTGGATATCTTGTATCCCACTCTTCTACACAGATTTCCTTCTTATATGGACTTTCCACAACATTCAAATCATTTGCAATGGTCTGTAACGTACAATTACCACTTCTTACACACGTTGCACACTGTGCATCATGCTGGGAAAGGATCATCTCTACCGTATGTTTTCTATTTCTTCTTACTTTTGGACTGTTTGTATAGATCGTCATTCCTTCTTCAACCACGTTGTTACATGATGTTACAAGGTGATCCTGACCTTCGATCTCAACTACACAGACTCTGCAGGCACCAATCTCGTTGATATCTTTTAAATAACAAAGTTTTGGAATTGGAATATGGATGGAGGCAGCTGCTTCCATGATCGTTGTACCTGCTGGAACTGCGATCGTATGGTTGTCGATTGTAATATTTACCATTTTGTAGCCCTCCCTCCTTTAAAGATTCCGTAACCAAAGTGGTCACAACGTAAGCATCGTCCAGCTTCCTGACATGCTTCTTTACTTGTCATGCAGTTTTCAATTCCTTCAAAATCTTTGATTCTCTCTCCGGCTTCTCTCTCTGTAAGATTCACTCTTCCACATGCTGGTTTATCTTCTAATTTTGGCTCTGGAATCTCAACATCTGCTGTAATTTCATGGTGATATCCAAGATATTCATCAATATTTGCTGCAATAACTTTACCAGCTGCGATCGCAGAAATCACTGTAGATGGACCTGTTGCGCAATCTCCACCTGCAAATACTCCAGGCATTTCTTCGAATCCACCGAATTTCTCTACATTGATCTTACCTCTCTGCACTGGAACTCCTGCTTCTTCAAAATGCTGATATTCGATATCCTGACCGATCGCTACGATCAATGCCTGACATGGGATAAATATATCTTCTTCCCCCGTTGGTTTTACAGAGGCTCTTCCATTCTTGATGTTACTGATCATCTGTGGAGTTACCCATACACCTTTGACATTGCCTTCTTCGTCTTTCTCAATTCTTGAAGGTGCCATCAGCGTTTTGATCTCAACACCTTCTGCTTCCGCACCTGAAATCTCATCTGGAAGGGCTGTCATATCTGCTACTCTTCTTCTATATACAATGCTTACTTTCTTCGCACCTAATCTTACGGATGTACGAACCGCATCCATAGATACATTTCCACCACCGATAACGGCGACTTCTTTGCCTTCTAAACTTTCCTGCGTTCCGTATCCAACATTTCTTAAGAACTGTACTGCTGAGATCACACCTTTAGCATCTTCTCCGTCAAGTCCTAACTTCTTATCTGTACTTGCACCGATCGTGATCAGTACTGCGTCATACTTTTCTTTTAAATCCACAATGGAATAATCTTTACCAATGGATTTTCCACAGTCTACTTTTACTCCTGTATCCAAGATTGCCTGAATATCATCATCTAAGCGTTCTTTTGGAAGTCTGTAGTTTGGAATTCCATAACGTAACATTCCACCAAGTTTTGGAAGCATCTCGTATACTGTTACCTGATGTCCCATTAACTGTAGGAAATAAGCTGCACTTAATCCACCTGGTCCACCACCAACAACAGCGATATTCTTACCGGTAGATTCTGCACACGCAGGTGGTGCAACATAACCTGCTGCATCTGCTGCCATACGTTTTAATCCACGGATATTTACGGCATCATCGATCATATTTCTACGGCATAATGCCTCACATGGATGCTCACAAATAAATCCGCATGTTGTAGGGAAAGGATTATCCTTTCTGATCAGACGGATCGCATCCTCATATCTTCCTTCACGCACCAGTGCAATATATCCTGGAATATCTACTCTTGCGGGACATCTTGATACACATGGTACTGGCTGTTTTAATGTACTTAAGCAGCGATGATACATAATATGTTCCACATAATCATCTTTAAATCCAATAGCTCCTTTATATACCATATTGGCTGCCTCATAACCAATTGCACAATCTGCTGATTCCATAATGGATTTTGCTGTTTCTTCAATTGCTGTCAATGTCCTGATCGTTGCTTTGCCATCTAAGACATCTGTGATCAGATTCTTAAGCTGTCCTAGTCCCACACGACATGGAACACACTTTCCACAGCTCTGTGCATGACAAATCTCTAAAAATGCTCTGGACATATCTACTGGACACAACCCCGGCGGGCTTGACTCGATTCTTCGTTCCAGATCCTTATAAAGTCCTTCCACAACCAGTTGTGCCTGGTTTGGAGTCCTTAATTCTAAACGACTCATGACTCATCCTCCTTAATTCCTCTATATCAGTATATTGGTTTCAATTATAGCGGAGAATTTCGAGCAATTCAATCATTTTTTGTGCATTATATACGTTAAATTCGTAACAATCGGTTTGTTTTTTGTGCATTATAACGTTAAATTCATAACAAAGAAATTGCGATTTGATAGCCTTCTGGTATATGATAAAAAATAAATAAGCAACCGAAAGCGCTACGGTTGCTTATTTATTTTTTATCATATACTCGAAATCTACAGTTGGCCAATTACAAAATTAAAATTTTAGTAAGAAACTATAATTCCCCCATCGCATGCATACATACTACTAACTCCCTTAGTATCAACAATATCCACATCCTGGGCATGTAAGTTCTTCTGAATCAGTTCTTTTACAAATACAGCTCTCTCATAGCAATTGCAATGTGAGATCACAAACTGTCTTCCTGAAAGGTCTCTTTCTTCACTAGCCATATGTTCTACCATCTTAGCGAGTGCTTTCTTCATTCCTCTTGCCTGGCCTGCTTTCTGGATGATGCCATCTCTTGTTCCGATCATGACTGGTTTGATATTCAGTGCACTTGCGATCGTTGCTGATAGTCTTGATAGTCTTCCGTTCTTTCTTAATACTTCTAATGTCTCTAAAACAAAATATGTTCTAAGACTTGTTGTGTATTCTTCAATCTTCTCAACTACTTCTTCAAATGGCATTCCCTGACTTGCATATTCATAGATCTTACGTGCGATCAATACCTGTGTTGTAGCAGCTCCTCTTGAGTTTACTACATGGATATTTTTCTTTCCATGGTCTTCTTCATAGAGGGTCTTTCCAAGTACCGCACTGTTATATGATCCACTTAATTCTGCAGATAATGTTACAACATAAATATCATCCGCCTTGGAATAAGCTTCCATGTAACTTTCTGGTGCTGGGCATGCTGATTTTACTGATTCTTTGCTGGCTGCTACTTTCGCTAAAAAGTCTGCCTGATCAAATGTTTCATCATCTATAATCTCTTCTCCGTCCACTAATAAGGTTAATGGTACCCATGTATAACATCCCTTTTTAATATCTTCTTCTGTCAAATCCGTACAGCTGTCACAAACAATATGAAAACTCATATTCGTATCTCCTTTTTACAACTTTCTTATCTGGTATTCATTACTACTTATTCTAACATATATCTTTTGAAAAAGAAACATACAAACTAAGTTTCTTTGTGGATCTTGCCTATAAGTTTGTGAAAAAATCTACAGATACTTTGTTAAAAAGTGGCACAAGTTATAGTATATACTTACATTTTTTATGAAAAAAATTTTTAATTTATCTTATAAGAATTCCAAAAATCTCTCTTTTACTTCCTGATCCCATGCTTCTTCTAATGTCTTATCAAGGACAAACGTCTTTCTTGAAACACCAGCCGTGCATTTTAATCCTTGTCGGTCATATAAGATATTGATGAAAAGTCCTGCGACTTCGTCTTCTCTGATCGCTAGGTTGTATTTTGCAAGGATATCGCTGACAAGATCTAGTTTTAACATCATAACAAACTGAAATGACAGAGGTGTTTTCTTACCTTTTACCAGTGAAAAGATCTTTTCTTTCTCTTCCTGCCACATCACGTAGGGATAGGTTTTCATTTCTTCCCATTCTTCAGTATCATAAAATTCTTTTAATATCTTCCCATCAAATTCATATGCGATATTCATAGAAAGTTTTCCTTCGCTCATTAAAAAATCATCAAACAGATTTCCTCCTAAAAATCCTGCCATGAATTTCTTGATATTTTCTATTTCGATCATAACCATAGGTTTCTTCTCCTGACTAAAAAAATGGAACCCTGCCTTTGATCAGGGTTCCATTTTATTGTATCTTTGTTTGAATATTTTTTCAACTGATTTTACTGTCCATAGCTGTAATACTGGCTGTCGGAACTTTCATTATTATAATTGTTGTTATAACTGTTGCTGCTTCCGCTGTTATTACTGTTTCCACTATTGTTACTATTACTGCTTCCGCTATTGCTGCTTGTGCTTGGTGCGTCAGATTTCTTTCCTAATGTTACTGTCAATGTCTTCTTCTCATATGTTCCCATCTGATTCTGACGTTTTACAACAATCTTGACTTTCTTTCCAGCTTTTAAGTTCGAAATCTTCTCTTTTAATCCATCCATTGTAGAAACACTGCTTCCATCAATTGATACGATCACATCACCTGCACTGATTCCTGCTTTCTGAGCTGGAGAGCTCTTGATCACTTGCTGTACATAAACACCAGATGGCATATCAAACTGACTTGCCATTGAGCTGTCGATCGTCTGTCCTGATACTCCTAAATATGCCTGCTCACTCTCACTTGTGGCTTCATTCTTAATCAGCTTATTGATGATCGGTTTTGCTGTGTTGATTGGAATCGCATATCCCATTCCTTCTACATCTTCAGAAGAATATTTGACTGTATTGATACCGATCAGTTCACCTTTGCTATTTAATAACGCACCACCACTGTTACCTGGGTTGATTGCTGCATCTGTCTGAATCAGTGTCATTGTCTTATCTGTTAACTGAACCTGACGATTTAAGGCACTGATATATCCACCAGTTACTGACTGTCCATAACCTAAAGCATTACCGATTGCAATCGCTCTCTCACCTGTCTTTAACTTGGAAGAATCACCAAGTGTGATCACTGCGATTTTCTTTAATGTAGAAGCTTTCATATCTTTTGTATTAACCTCTACAACCGCCAGATCGGCATCACTGTCGGTTCCACGGATCGTTGCACTTGCACTCTTGCCATCAACAAATCCTACTGATAATGATTTCGCATCTGCAACAACGTGGTTATTCGTTACAATTAAGATCTTACCATCTTTTTTCCCAATGATAATCCCAGAACCAACACCTTCTGATTCGCTGCTCTGTGTCTGACCGAACCAACTCTGGCTTGTTGTCTCAAACTTTCCTGTGATGGAAACGATTGATGGCATAACATTTGATGATACTCCTGAAAGGTCTTCACTGCTTGTGCTGGAACTGCTGCTTGTTGTCTTCGTCGTTGCAAGCTGTGTTGCTCCATTTGCAATGCCTGCTTTTGAAAATCCATAAGTAACACCCTGCATCACAAGACCTGCGATCAAACCAAATGCTACTGCTGATGCCACAAGCTTTGCTGCGTATTTTCCTCTACCTGATTTCTTTGGTTTCTTATTTGAAGTGTTGGCTTCCTCAGCTCTCCACTGATCAGAAGTCTTCCACTGTCCGTCTTGATTTGTATGATATCCATCCATATTGATGTTCTCCTTTCAATCTTGATCTTTTGTCTTTGATCGATATCTGATCTTTGTATGTTTTTTCTTTATGAGATAAATATATCCTATAAATGTGTAAAAAATGTGATTAATATGTTACAAAAAAATGGTTTTTTTCAAAAATTGAAGTTTTTTCCGTTTTCCTTAAAAATAAGAAAAAGTTAAGGCAATTTCTCGTTGTACGATCTTTATTTTTCCCTTATAATAGAAGCAGTAAAAAAGGAGAATTATTTCTATGATCAAGCAAAATCAAACATATTTAAATAGACTGCACGTCGTGATGGATGCTATCTGCATTTACCTGGCTGGATATGTGGCCTATTATATAAGGTTCAAGTTGAATATCCACGGCTTTTGGTTAAATAAAGAGATTTTTGAGTATAATCGTTATTATAAGGAATTCTATCAGTATCAACAGCCTTTGATCACTTCACTGATTTTTTTATTACTATTATATTCCTTTTTCGGACTATATACTCCAAAGCGTTATCAACGTGGTTCTAAAGAACTTGTGAATCTTATGAAAGCCAACCTGATCGGACTTGGAGTTTCTGCTTTTGTGATCACTGTATTTCAGATTCAGAATTTTCCACGTTCGTTGTACCTGCTTTTTTATTTCTTTAACTTTATCTTTGGTGTCTTTTCAAGATATCTGATTCGTAAGGTTCTAAAGGTAAACCGCAAGAAAGGCAGGAACATCAAACATACTATATTTATCGGATTCAGTACATCAGCTGCTGCGTATATTGATCGTATCAAAGCTAATCCACAGTGGGGACTTAAAGTTCATGGTATCTTTGACGACCTTGTAAGCGATAACTTTGAATACCGCGGGATTAAGAAGATCGGTACATTAAAAGATCTGGCTGCTTACCTTGAGAAGTCTTCCTTGGATGAAGTTGCGATCACGCTGAATCTGAACGAATACCACAAGCTGGAACAGATCGTTGCGATCTGTGAGAAGTCTGGTGTTCATACGAAGTTTGTACCTGATTATTATAACTTTATTTCGACAAACCCATACACGGAAGATCTTGACGGACTTCCAGTTATTAATATCCGTAACGTTCCGCTTACCAATACAGTCAACCGAATGATCAAACGTCTAATCGATATTATCGGTTCTATTGTGGCACTGATCTTATTTTCACCGATCATGCTCGTTGTAGCGATTCTTGTTAAGAAGAGTTCTCCGGGACCAATCTTCTTTGCACAGGAACGTATTGGACTTGGGAATAGACCATTTAAGATGTACAAGTTCCGCTCCATGGGAGTTCAGGATCCAAAGAAAGAAGCCAAGGAATGGACAACCAAGAATGATGCCCGTGTTACACCTGTCGGACGTATCATTCGTAAGACAAGCCTTGATGAACTTCCACAATTTTGGAATGTACTAAAAGGTGATATGAGTCTGATCGGTCCACGACCAGAACGTCCACTCTTTGTTGAGAAGTTTAAAGAAGAGATTCCTCGCTATATGATCAAACATCAGGTTCGTCCTGGTATCACAGGCTGGGCACAGGTCAACGGATTCCGCGGTGATACTTCCATCCGAAGCCGAATCGAACATGACCTTTATTATATCGAGAACTGGTCTTTAGGACTTGATATCAAGATTTTATTTCTTACATTCTTTAAAGGATTTGTCAATAAAAATGCATATTAATAACAAAACGGATGGACATTTTCATCCGTTTTTTGTTTAAAGGGGGAACTACTTTATGGCACATAAAAAACATATTAAAAAAAGACGGCGATCACCAATTCGTTTCTTATTTTTACTGATCCTTCTGATCGCAGTACTTATCGGAATTGTTGTTTTTATGCTTCATTCAAAGCTTGGCAAAGTTCAGACAAAAGTGCTGGATCAAAGCCAGCTTGTCACCGTCAATAATGACAACAACATGAAGGATTATACCAATTATGCTTTCTTCGGAATTGATTCACAGACAGGAAGTATGTCTGACCGAGGTAACCGCTCAGATTCGATCATTGTTGTAAGCATCAATAATTCCACAAAAGAAGTAAAACTGCTCTCCATTTACCGTGATACATTTTTAAGCATCAATGGAAAATACAGCAAAATAAATGCAGCCTACTCATGGGGTGGTCCAGAACTTGCGATCAGTACGATCAACCGTAATCTGGATCTGAATATTGAAAAATACGCAACTGTAAACTTTAAGATTCTTGCAAATATTGTCGATGCTGTTGGGGGGATTGAAGTAAAGGTTGATAAAAGCATTATCAAGAACTTAAATTCTTATATTAAAGATATGAACCGTATCAATGGTGGTAATTCTTCTACGATCAAAAGTGCCGGAACTTACACGCTTGATGGTAATCAGGCCGTTGCTTATTCCAGAATCCGTTATACAGCCGGGGGTGATCTTGCAAGAGCTGGAAGACAAAGAGAGGTTCTTGAAAAAATTTTCGAAAAGGGTAAGAAAAATCCTTTTAAAATGATGTCTGTTATGGATGAAGTACTTCCACAGGTTAAGACAAATATGAGTCAGGATGAATTATTTAAGATGGTGTTATCTGTATTTAAATATAATATTAAAGATCAGCAAGGATTCCCTTGGAATCAGAAAGAGATGCGTTATTATGGAAGTTATTATGGTTTTCCAACAACACTGAAAGAAAATGCGATCCGCGCTCATGAGTATCTGTTTGGTACAAAAGATTATCAGGTTAGTGATGAATTGAGCAGGATTAATCAGAAGATTATTTATCGGGTTGGGTATTAAAATTATATAATAAATCGGCAGGATTCTATATAAATCCTGCCGATTATTTTATCATTTATTTAAGATTTTTCAAAAATTCAAGAAGCTTCTCCCCAACCATCTGCTGTCCTTCTTTGCAATAGAACAAATCTCTGACTCTCTGTCTATCTTCAACAAAATGGTCTTCATCCTTGGCAATACTATCTAATTCTGTCATCAACTCATCAAATGTTGCCGCCTTATAACCAGGTGTCACTTCATCATAATCATAATACATCTCACGATCATTCTGAAGATAATCTTCATAATCAAAGTTATAAAAAATCAACGGACGATCTAACAACAGATAGTCAATATAAGTGCTTGAATAATCACTGATCAGAATATCCGTATCCATTAAAATCTCCTGAATATCCATGGATTTCTTCGTGATATCTGTAATATTAGAATACATTGAGAAATCAACTTCTTCATTCTTATGATAGAAATGGCGACGTATAACAAATACCATATTATGCTCTACACACCACTGATTCAGCTTCTCAAAATCAAACTGTTCATTCAAAGGAAAAATTGTTTTCCCTTCCTGTCTATGTGTTGGTGCATAAAGAATAACTTTCTTACCCTTAGCCGCTTTCTTTAACTGATGGGATGGTGTAAACATTCCATCCTTATCATAAAACACATCATTCCTTGGCTGTCCCAGTGTTAAAATGTGGTCTGGTTTCCTTCGGAATGCGCTTTCATAGATCTTTGCATAAAAATCACTGGTTGCAACAACGTATTCTCGTCCTAATGGAATCTCCTGAATCGCTCGTCTTAGTTTCTGTCCTTTGCTGTCCCAATTCTTTACTTTATCGTCATCGTATCCGACTTTCTTTAATGGAACACCATGCCATAGATTTAAGAACACCGCACGTCCCATAAATGTATGATTGACATCACTGATTCCATTGCATACAACAACATATTTGGCTCGAAGCTGCATCCATATTCCTTTCAGGCTGTTAAACATATAGGCTTCATAGCCAAGTTTTCGAACCTTCGCACAAACCTTCTCGTCTTTTGTGATCCATACTGGACGGATATCATCGTGTTCCTGTGCTTCCAGAAATAAATATCTTGGATTATCTGCAAACTGCTCTCCCAGCCACGCCCCAAATATATAGATCTTTCTGCTTCTTGGAAACAGACAGGAAAGATACATAACCAGATATTTCCCAATAAGTCCTGCTGCTTTTTTCATAAATCCCCTTTATCCCCACAGCCACTGCATCAGCTTGCGGACATTTCCTTCCTTTAATACATGGTTGTTCTTGTAGAAGCTTAAACGACGCAGCTTTCCTTTATAATATAACTCACCATAACATGCCAAAAGTTCGTATACGTCCAGACTGTCTATCTCTTCTCCATAAGTATCCACAAAGCCTTGTACCTGCTCCATGGATTCGATCATCATCCTGCGGTAACTGTTCTTGCCTTCTTTGAGACGATGATATAAATACACCGGATTCTTAGCATTCTTGGCTCCAACAGAATTGTTGCCATGCTGGCGGTAGTACATCGTGGATTCATTGACAAATCCAATCTTACCAAAGACTTTCGCAATCAATGCTGCCCAGTAATCATGCATAATGATCTTGGAAATTGGAAGTTCCCGCAGAAAATACTGCTGTAAGCATCGATTGATCATCACAGTACATCCGGTCACTGAATTCTGTACCATCAGCTGATTTAACACAATTCTCTTTGGAATATCTGCATACTGGAAAAATGATTCTGCGATCATCTCCAGATTGCTGTCCGCCACAGAAAGGTCGGAATGTACCAGAATCGGTATCTTATCTCCATAACGTGCTTCCAAAGACTCCATCTTCTGTAATGTCAGATAAATCTTATCCGGTTTCCATACGTCATCCTGATCACAAAACATAAAATATGGTCCATAGGAATTACGCAACAGGGAAATGAAGTTATCCTTGGCACTTCCCTGCGGCGGATCATTCTTTATGATCGTTACCTGATCTGGATGTTTTTTACTAAATTCTTCTATAATACTGATCGTATCATCGGTAGAACCATCATCCCCAACGACCAGCTGCCAGTTTTCATAGGTCTGAGCTGCAATTGATTCTAACTGCGCCTTTAAATAATCCTCTCCATTCAATGTCGCTAACAGAATCGTTACCATAATGTTTTCAAACCTCCTGACAAATTTATTTATCTGCTTTTCTTCTTAATCAGATCAACAATATGCTCTGATGCATGTCCATCATCGACATGGTTGTATTTTGCACTGTATGCCTGATATTTTTCTTCCCACTGTGATGGATCATAAGTTTTGATATCCTGAATCAGCTGGTCTGTATTCTTAGAAATTGGCCCTGGTGCTTCTTCAACGAAATCAAAATAGAATCCTCTAAGGTTTTCTTTATAATTCTCCAAGTCATATGCAAAGAATAACATTGGTCTCTTTAATAAACTGTAATCAAACATTACAGAAGAATAGTCGGTGATCATCATGTCTGATACAAGATAGAGCCATGCAATATCCTTTGTCTCATCAAATGTATAAACAAATCCTTTGTATGGACTCCAATCGATCTTATCTGATACAAGATAATGATATTTTACGATGAAAATATATTCATCAGATAATTCTTTCTGCGCCTTATCAAAATCAAGTTTGGATACAAATTTGTATTTTCCTTTGACACTGTACTCATTATCTCTCCATGTTGGAGCATATAAGATAATCTTCTTATCCAATGGTAATCCAAGTTTCTTCTTATACTCTTTGATCTTTTCTTTGTTGTTATCTCTGATCAGAATATCATTTCTTGGATATCCAATCTGAAGGATCGGTCTGTCTTTAAATGCAAAACAAGATTTAAAAATCTCTGTTGAAAAACTATTCTGTGATACAAGGTAATCCCAGTCGTTGCATGTTGCAAGAAACTTTCTGTGATATCCTTCGATGTTTGTACTTCCACCCATATCCATACGATCCATATCAAGCGCTAATTTCTTAAGTGGTGTTCCATGCCATGTCTGAATATATGTTACATTCTTTTTCTTTCTGCAGTACTTAGGCTGACGGCTGTCAAATACCCAGAATCCTGCTCTCATCAGATACCAGAAATATGGGAAATAGTTATTTCTGATCTTCTTGCAATTCCCCGGTACCTCAATGCTTGTATCAAATAAAAACCAGATACATTTATATTTCTTATCTAATCCCTGACGGATCATCTCCTCATAAATATAACGAGGATTTCCTGTATAGTTTCTTCCGTTGCTACTCTGGAAAATGATGATTTTCTTGCTTGTTGGAATTATATGTGTTAATTTCTTATAAAATTTAATTGTATACTTTTTTATTAACTGTTTGATATTCATAAAGCACTATTCATCCTCTTTTGTAATTGTTGTTCCAAGTCCAAGATCCTTCTTGATCTTTGTTGTAGAGATTCCTTCTGTTCTTGGAAGATAAACAACTTCGCAATAATCTTTTAAGAAATCAAATTTACCTTTCCAGTCATCTCCCATAACAAATGTATCAACATGATATTCCTGTACATCTGAAATTTTCTGATCCCAGCTATTTTCTGGAATTACAAGGTCAACATAACGGACTGCTTCTACTAATTTTTTTCTTTCTTCATAGGTAAAATAACATTTCTTCTGTTTTTCATTCCAGTTGAATTCATCTGTTGAGACAACAACGATCAGATAATCTCCAAGTTCTTTTGCTCTTCTTAACAGATTGATGTGTCCTGCATGTAACAGGTCAAATGTTCCATATGTGATAACTTTCTTCATTATTAAAAACTCCTTGTACTCTGTTTTATTTTGTTTTTTCTTCGTATACTTTACTTACTTCTTCGATTGAACCACGAGAAATGATCTGTCCTTTCTCCAGTAAAATCGCTTTATTACAAAGTCTCTTTACCTGATCTAAGGAATGAGATACGAATAATACCGTAACTCCTTTATCAAACATACTCATGATCTTCGCTTCACTCTTCTTTCTGAATTTGGCATCTCCAACAGATAATACCTCATCCAGAATCAGAATATCAGGTTCTACTAATGTTGCTACGGAGAATCCAAGCCTTGACTTCATACCTGAAGAATAGTTCTTAACCGGCACGTCAATAAACTTTCCAAGTTCAGAGAACTCAATGATCTCATCTAATTTTTCATCTAAGAACTTCTTTGAGAATCCAAGAACTGCTCCATACAGATAAATATTCTCACGTCCTGTATACTGCTGGTCAAATCCAGCCCCAAGTTCCAGAAGTGGTGCGATCTTTCCTTTTGATGTTACTGTTCCTTCTGTAGCTTTTAATACTCCTGCGATAACCTTTAACAGAGTACTCTTTCCTGCACCATTCAATCCAAGAATACCCAGACGATCTCCTTTATTCAATGTAAAATTAATATCTTTTAATGCCCAGAATTCATTATATGAAATCTGATGTTTTAATAACTTAATTACATAATCCTTTAAGTCATCTACTTTTTCCTGACTTAAGTTGAACTTCATTCCAACATGTTCAACCTTTAATACTTCTTTCTTTGCCATGATACCCTCCTAAATGTGCAGAATGAATTCATCTTGCTTCTTATAGAAGAAAACCAATCCTACAATCACGCTTACAATTGCAAATACTACTGATGCTGCTAAAAATTTTAGATTCATTGGTCTTCCAAAGACAGCCTGTCTGAAGTTATGAATCAGAAGATATAATGGATTTAACTTTAAGATCCATCCAAATCCTGAATTTAATAATCTTTCAGGATAATAGAAAATAGCAGATGCATACATAATGATCATCAATCCAACTGACCATAAATACTCAAGGTCACGGAAAAATACCGCCATCGTAGATAAGATCATTCCTACGCCAAACGATGTAACCAGTATTAAGAACAATGGCACGATTGCCTGCAGCATATAAATTGTTGGATATACATGTAAAACTGCACCAACAGCAACCAGTACGATCAGTGAGATTGCAAAAATAATATAATTAAATAACACACTGGATAATGGATAAATATACTTTGGTACATAAACCTTCTTTATCATACCAGCATTGGTCCTGATCGCTTTCATAGCACCATTCGTTGCTGATGAAAAGAAACTATACATCAATCGTCCACAAAGAATATACACTGGGAAGTGTGGATCTTTGTTGCCAAACAATGTACCAAATACTACACTTAATACAATCATCGTCATTAATGGTTCCAATAGTGTCCATAAAATTCCAAGATAAGATCTTCTGTATTTTAACTTAACACCCTTCTTTACTAATTCCCATAAGAGGAATCTGTACTTTTTAAAATTTTCAATATACGCTTTCACTGTACTTCTCCATTTTTATTATTTCTATATATCATTTGTTATTATACTATTTTACTGGCTAAGATTCAATTGGAATCTGAAAAAGGATTACTACATTAAATACTTCCCTATTTTTCATCAATAATCATTGACATCTCTAAAAATTCTTGTATAATAAAAGCGGGTTTTTAGAAATCAAAATTTGTTTTCTAACCATTTGTAACTATTAATTATATCTTATATCAGTTTTTGTTTTCATAAACTTGAAAGCAAACTCTATTTAGGAGATACTTTATGAAAAAAGAAGATGAAATTAAGGCATATGCTGATAAATTATGTCGAAAATATTCAGGTGTATCTATATATAAGATAGCTGAACGAAAGGAACGTATTATCAAAGAATTAATGTATAGATATAACATTAATTATGACTATGCAGAATACTGTTTTTGGCATAATAAAGAGCGCAGAATTAGCTAATTTTAAAACGTTAACTTAATATTAAATATTATTAATTACTAATTTTTTTAGTAATTTATACCTAACTTTGAATTACAATTTATTTCTATAAAAAACAAGGTGATTCCATTTATAATTAAGTAAATGGAATCACTTTCTTTTTTACATTTTTATTTAAATAACATTCCTAATTTCATCTCTATTAGAAATTTTCAAATTCGGAAGACTTCTATCAAATCCTCTTTCTCTTACTCTCTTCTTGTATCTCTCGACTCTATGATTTCTAATTCTCATTTCTAACCATGTCATAACAGGACAATACCCATAAATAATATATGTCATCTTGTCGTTATATTCATCATACAGCCATTGATTTATTTTAATATCAAAGAATTTTCTTCTGATTGCGAAGACAGTATTATCACCCTTATTTTCCTCATATATCTGATCGAATTCTTCTTTCGTATCCACTCTCTTTTTAAATACATAAAGTTTTCTCTCAATTTCTTTATTGAATGCATAATCTTCAATCTTCGCATGTGTATAATTTTCTTCAAACACAACTTCATTTACATACTTTGATGCATCAATAGAATCATATTTAATATATTTTTCATAATATTCTTTATCGTCTTCATATGTCGATGTTAAGAATGTACCTTCCTTTAATCCGTTAATAAAACTTTCTTGATCATACACTTTTGTGAATGGGAGTTTCTTCGCATCAATATATGTTCCACGTTCTTCCATATATTCATCATAATCATACATAAATAAAACGATTGGTTTTTTCGTAATTGAAAAATCAAAGAAAATACTTGAATAATCTGTTACAAGTACATCTGTACAATTAATGAATTCATATTTAGGTACATTATCTGGAAACGGCTTAATATGGTTAAAAATAGTAAAATCTACTCTGTTTCCTACATTAGGATGCAAATTAACAAAGAAAATCTGATCATCATTTAAAGCTTCATCTACAGCTTCCAAGATCTCATTAATCTGATCCAAATAATCTGCACCAATTCCCTGATAACTGTTCTTTCCTCTCCATGTTGGCATATAAGTATATAATGTTTTTCCTTCATATCCAAGTGCCTTTTTCAGTTCTTTTCCACCTTCTGCATCCATAAAGATGCTGTTCCTTGGATAACCACACACTACTGTTTTTCCTGTATATAGATCATTTAAGTTATAGTCTTCCATCATGTGGTCTTTCGTAAACTCATTTGGAAATAATAAATAATCTGCCTGCAAGAAATTATGCTGGATATTATGCATAGAATCAATTCCTTTTCGCATATTTTTACCAAGTGTCTTTAAAGGTGTTCCATGCCATGTATTCATGAAAACCTGTTCTTTTCTTTTAATAAAATATGGTGGGAATGATACATTGTTCACCAAATATTTTGATGTTGCCAAAACTTTCTGATATTTAAATGATTCTAATTTCACCAATTCAATATCTAGATTATTCTCTTTTACAAATTTTTTATGTGTATCATAATCATTGGTTGTAAAATAAATTTTATACTTTCCTTTACTTTCTTTAAGTAGTTCCTGCATCATTGCAAGCGGTGAATCTGAAAGATCCTTTCCATGAAATGATTCAAATAAAACAGTATTTTTTTTCACTGCACCATGTTTCATAAACCATGTATAATAATATCTATATAATTTTTTTCTATTATAATAGTGTTTATCTACTTTTTTCCCAAATTTAATCCATTTTAATGGGATCATAGAAATATAATACCAATACCAACTTGTTTTGTATAATGCCCTTTTCTTGTCTCTGTCTTTAGGTAATGTAAAATTAGGAAAATAACCAAAATTTTCTCTCCAATCTGGAAAGTATTTCTTTAACTGTTTAAAAGCTCTGTGTACAAATTTAATTTGAAATCCACGTTTTTTATATGAATCGAATTCTTTGAATCTATAATATGTATGTCTTAAATTCAATGTAACCAGTTCATCATGGAAATTTTCGAATTCCCCAGCCTCTTCAAATCGATTATTTAATAGCTTGAAGGAATCTAATAACTGCATTTTCTTTGGAGAATATGTTGTCATAATTGATCCTTCTCGTTGTTCGATATAATAATATAACTCTTCATCCACTTTTGACACTTTATTACAATATAATAGAAGTGGATACATTGTACAGATGTCTTCAAAAATTATTCCCTTTGGAAAACGTATTCCTGTTTCCTCAAAGATTGATCTTTTAATCAGCTTATTCCACGCATATGGAGCCATTGTGATCAACATTGTTGAATTTTCACGAATATTTTTTCCATATAGATGCATTGTACCTTTCTGTGCACTTTTTCTTGTCTGCTTTTGTTCGTTTACTATAAAGTACGCACATGTTACCGCATCTGATTCTTCTTCAATTGCCTTTTTATACAATTTTTCATACATTGTTACATCTACATAATCATCACTATCAACGAATGCAATATACTCCCCTGTAGCATATTGTAACCCATAATTTCTTGCGTCAGATAATCCACCATTTTCTTTAATATGCCCTTGCACAAGATCTGGATATTCTTTTACATAACGATCAATGATCTCTTGACTGTTATCTGGACTTCCATCATTTACTACAATGATCTCAATATCCTGTAATGTCTGATGTACTAATGATTCCATACATCTTTCAAGCCACTCCTCTACTCCATATACAGGAACAATTATACTGACTTTTTTCCCCATAGCATCCTCCATTTTTTATATGATTATATTTTAGTATTTGATTTAATGATTATTATTAATGCTCATCAATTTCTGTTTTTTACATATAATTATCATTCTAAATACCAAAATCAATATTGTAAATATAGAAATCATTAAACCTAGTTTCATTCCTGGCGTTTGATATTTCAATATAATATTATTATTTCCTTTTTTTAATATTATACCTAGTTTCATAACATTAACTCTTTCCGTATTTACTTTTTTACCATTAACATATGCTGTCCATCCATCACTATATGGTATATTAATACACAATATTTCTGGTTTTTTTGATTTTTTTTGCAAGTAAACGTTATTTCCATTTACTCTAATATACTTCACAGAATTATTTCTGAGCTTATTTATATTTTTATCATATATATTTAATTTTTTGCTTATAAATTGAAAATCTGTAAATTTATAGATTCCTCTCACACGAAATTCAATCTGTACATTTTGCCCTTTAGTTTTAAAATATCCCAAATTAACTAAAAAATCTTTTTTATCTGTCGTATATCTACTGTATTTATTTGCATAATTACAATATCTTGCTTTATTATTATACCAAAATACCATTGGAGTTTCATCTACTGCCTTTTCTCCATTTATTGGATCATAAGATAAATTTTTCAGACAAATATAATTTTCTGCTTTATTTTCTCCTTCTATTGGTATCTTAACATATGATCTAGCCTTTTTTACTACAATCGAGTTATTATTAATAATTACATCTTTATTATCTCTATTAACCTTTTTTATTTCATTCAAAAAAGGTTGTCCTGACTGAATTTTCTTATCATTAAAAACAAGCTTGTCTCTTTTTTTAGCAATATCATTTGCTTTATCTACTACAGCTGTCTCTAACAAAACATCTTCTTTATCGATTGCAGATAATTTCTTCCATTCTTTTTTTGTAATATATGAATCATATGTATACGCCGGACTTAAACAATACTTATTTTTATATATTTTTTTATCAAATTTTTTCTTTTGCAACTTATATCCATAAGGTATTCTTTCATAATATTCATTTTGTACTATTACATATTTTACAGAATTCAATGTATTCATAATTGTTCTTGAATCATATCCTGAAATCATATTACATAGAGCTCTATCAGAATTTAATAACAAATCATTATATTCCGCTATTTCTTTACCAAACATACTCCAATATAATGAACTACTTCCATACTTATTGAATATACTGTAGTTTAAAATATTATGTCCCTCTACATCTATCTGCTCTCCTGGCTTCATTTTATACTCTTTAGATAAACTACTATTATATAAAGTCTGATTATACAACTTTTTATTCATAAAAAAATTGGTTTTATACAGTTTCTCAAAATATATTTTTGATCCACCTGCAATATTAACAAGCATAATTCCTAAAACAAATATTTTAAATATATATGATGTTTTGTTCTTATAACTCCTATATAATTCCAATAATACTAGTCCGATTATCAAAGAAATGTAAATACTTTTATATCCTTCAACCTGGAAATGTTTTTTTAACACTATACTAATTAAAAAATACAACATAAAACAAAATCCTATTTTTACAAATGTTTTGTTTCGAGTTTCTTTTTCCAAATTAGATATACCTAATACAGTTACATAAGCTATAAAAAATGTCACTATAAATGTCCATCTATCTGTAATATATGTAAATCCATTCAATGCCCAGCCTACTGCGGGGATGCATTCCAAAATCGTAAACAATATAATACCTATAACGAACTTCAAGTTATTTCTATATTTCAAAAATATTGCAATAATAGCCACTAATGCAATACTAGCATATCCACCATTTAGACTTCCAGAAATATATTCAAATGATCCAGAAAAAATATTTACATATCTTCTTATATCATATGAAATAAGATTAAGAATTCCGCCTGGACCTCTCCCGTTATTCTTCACTGCAATCAAAACAGGAATAAAAATAATAGCTGCACAACCTATTCCCGCTATATATGATAATGCAAATCTTATACCTTCTCTTATAAAATCAGTAAACATTTTTCTTTTATTTTTATTATTATCTTTTTCAAAAAAAGTTATTAAAAAATACACTCCTGCATAAATAGAAAGCATATATAAAAAATAGAAATTACTTACACACGATAAAAAGCTTATAAATATCATCAATGCAGATTTTTTTTCAAATATCAATTTTTCTACAGCCACTAAAAATATTGGCAAATAAATAAGTACATTGGCGAAAAAAACATGTCCTGTACTAGTTTCAATACCATATGCTGAGAATATATATACTAAACTTCCTATCATAATTGAAAATTTATTTTCATTTTTCTTCCAAGCAAAATAAGAAAAGGACAATCCAGCCAAATAAAGTCTAAAAATTATTAGCGCCTGAAACATATAAGGTGCATATTTTGTTGGTGTAATTACAGAAACAAGATCTAATGGATCTCCAAATGCATAATAATTTAAAGTAGTAAAAACACTAGATCCATATGCCAGATTCCAATCCCACTGTGGAATAACTAATTTTCCCATTAAAAATAAATTTTTGATAATTCCTCTTATATACTGTCCCAAATATACAAATGCTGGAAAATGTTGCTTAATACAATCTTTACTATTAATCATCCAATAGCCACTCTGTACAAAAGGAAAGAAAATAACACACGAAAAAATAATAAATACTAAAGAATAGTAACAAATATATTTCTTTTTCATTTAACTTGTCTCCTATATTTTCCAACCACTATTGGAAAATATCTATTGATAATCAATAACACTGGAACCATTATTATTAATGTAATTATCGTTACCATTGTTGCATTTAAAAATGTATTTTTTAGCAGTCTTAATATTGATATTTTTTCTAAAATAAAGACTGTAAATTTAAAGAAAAATGTATGTAATATAAAATAAGCTAATGTATTTTGCCCTATAAATTCTAAAATTCTATTTGAATTAATTAATTTTCCAATTGAAAATAAGAACATAATTCCAACTACAATCATAATCATACATAATTTAAAGCTATAATATACTGCTCTGTTAATATCCAAGTTTGAAAATCCATATTTCGTATATGATATAATACATAACAAACTATACATTATTGTAAATAATGCAACCGCCTTTTTACTTAATACAAACTCTCTAAATTTTGATATATTTCTAACAAAATAACCAATATATACAAACCATATGCACATTAATGCTGTATCAACTCTCCATGGTCTATATACTTCTGGCACAGACCACATATAACCTGCAGCACATAAAATTGCACTTAAAATTCCCATTAACACCAAATTAGATTTTGTTATCTTCTTTACTACAAAAAATATAATTTCAACTGTAAACAAACAAGGAATAAACCAAAGATTCTTGCCCAAAAAGAATTTTGTTACATATTTACATGCATATTTTGTCATCCATGGAGACCATTTTCCGACATGCTTCCATGTAATGATTATGTTCAAAAACATATTAACAGCTCCTAATGAAAAATACGGAACTAAAATTTTTATAATTTTATTTTTCAAAAATTTTATTACATTGCCACCCTTATCATTAAATAAATATCCTGAAATAGCAAAAAAACCTGGTATCTTAATGGCACTTGTCAACATAAAATATATCGACATACTTTTTCCTCCAAATCCTTTTCCTATCAAAAAAGAACCTATATGTCCCAAAATGACCATTATCATAACAATACCTCTAGCTATATCTAGCCATTTCTCTCTTTTCATAATTCCTACCTTTCTTAACGGATCTTATCGAATACCAGAACAAAGCCATGGATAAACACCCTTTTCCATGGCTCTTTATATACTCTATTCTATATCCTTCTAATCCTTTTTATTTTCCCGTACGATATCCATCCGGATTCATAGATTGCCATCTCCAAGAATCAGCACACATTTCTTTAATTCCTTTTTCAGCTACCCATCCAAGTTCTTCTTTGGCTTTTGTTGCATCACAGTAACATGTTGCGATGTCTCCAGCTCTTCTTGGTTTAATCTCATATGGAAGTTTCTTTCCACATGCTTCTTCATATGCATGTAATACATCTAATACACTGTATCCGATTCCTGTTCCAAGATTGTAGATACTTACCTGTGGTTCCTGCTCAAATTTCTTTAATGCTTTCACATGTCCTTTTGCAAGATCCACTACATGAATATAGTCACGAACTCCTGTTCCATCTGGTGTATCGTAATCGTCACCGAATACTCCTAATTTCTCAAGTTTTCCAACTGCTACCTGTGCGATATATGGTACAAGGTTGTTTGGAATTCCTTTTGGATCTTCTCCGATCAGTCCACTTTCATGTGCTCCAATTGGATTAAAGTAACGAAGTAATACAACATTCCATTCTGGGTCTGCTACATGGAAATCTGTTAAGATCTGCTCTAACATTCCTTTTGTCTGTCCATAAGGGTTTGTGATCTGTCCTTTTGGGCATTCCTCTGTAATTGGAATAAATGCTGGATCTCCATAGACTGTTGCAGATGAACTAAAGATAATATTCTTTACTCCATGATTTCTCATAACATCACATAAAATCAATGTTCCTGTAATATTGTTATGATAGTATTCTAATGGTTTCTGTACAGATTCACCAACGGCTTTTAAACCTGCAAAGTTGATGACTGAATCAATATCTTCTGCATCAAAGATCTTATTTAAAGCTTCTCTGTCAAGAATATCTGCTTCATAGAATTTTACAGTCTTTCCTGTAATCTGCTCTACTCTCTTTAATGCTTCTTCACTTGAGTTATATAAATTATCTACTACTACAACTTCATATCCTTCTTTTAACAATTCTACACATGTATGGCTGCCGATATATCCAGCACCACCAGCTACTAAAATAGCCATGTTCGTTCCTCCATTTTTCTCTGTTTGGTTTATTTACTCTATCTTTTATCATATCACAGTTTTTAGTGATACAAAAGCTTTTATTACTATGCAATCTTCCTATTTAATTGCTCTTCCTTCTATGTAATATCTTTTCTCACTTGCATGTCCCATGGAAAATGTCTTTCTTGGCAGCGTTCCATCTGTCATTACGCTTGGGAATAACTGGTCTTTCTCCATTGCTGGCAATTCGATTCCTACCGCATTTTCTTGGCTTGCAAGTTTCCTTAATACTTCTTCTCCGTGAATATAATCAATGACTCCTGAATTTTCTTTTAAATATTCATCAAGAAATGTCTGAACTTTATCCACTGCTAATTGATGTTCATGGAGGTTCAAATGTAATACTTCTTCTTTATTTTCATAATAACATTTGATTTCTTGTCCATCTTTGCCACAACACTGTTCTTTTAATGTTTCTATTAATTCTTGTGCATCAGTTCCTGTGATAACTCTGTGGATTGGTTCAAACTGCTGTGAATCATCGTGAAGATTTTCAAGTTCTACGAGTGCATATCTAGCCAGATGATTCTCTACATGTTTCCATTGATGATTTTTCTTTAATTTCTCATAACATGCTTTCGCTGTTGCCAGAGAGTGATTCCCATCTCCTACTGCATAATACATTGGATGTTCACTTAAATTCTTGTATTTATCAGCCATCATCTGTTCATATTGCTGTAGCTTCTCTATGAATTGTTCTTTTATCTCTCCATCTACCAGCCATCCTGCAATATGTCCACCTTTCTGCATCAGATCAAATTCATATAGCTTTGACAGGTTGCCTTTATTCTGTGTAATATACTCTAATAATTCATTCTTCCAGTCATCACAAAGTAAGATCACATGTGGCAGTTCAATCGGTGCCTGATATCGAATCTTCATTCTTGGCGGAATTCTCTCCATAACCGTTTTCTCTGTAGAGCGAATCTTTGCTTCATCCTCTGGTGTATAACTATATTCTTCCAGATCAATTGCACCTACGATTCCTCTTCGTATCTTGCCATTCTGTAATGTTCTTTCCACATATATGAACGATTTTTCATAGGTTTTCAACAAATGATTGTCTACATAGTTCTTCATTGTGGATTGAATCTTACGAATTTTCTCATCTTCATCTTTACTGCCAAGTTTTGCTTCTGGAAGCATCAGATGTAATGTGGATGGTGCTTCTTTTACATAGTCTTCCACTTCTTTCCAGTATTCTGGCTGTGATGAAAACTGGTCGCAGGCGATGACTGCCCATTTCTTCATAGAATCTACTTGTGGCATTAGTATGTCTGCTGGTATAAATGTACTCAATTTATGATTCCTCTTTTCTTAATTTTATAATTCCTTCTCACACATCTCAAGTGCTGCAGCAATTACTGCATCCATATCATAATATTTATATTCACCTAATCTTCCACCAAAGATTACATTCTCTTCCTGCTCTGCAAGCTTCTTGTACTCTTCATACAGCTTTCCATTCTTCTCATCGTTTACTGGATAATATGGTTCATCTCCTGGTTTCCATTCTGAGCTGTATTCACGACTGATAACTGTCTTAGGAATATCATTTCCTTCATCATCTTTTCCAAACTCAAACCATTTATGTTCAATGATTCTTGTCCATGGAGTTTCGGCATCCGTGTAGTTCACTGCTGCATTTCCCTGGAAGTTTGGTTTATCTAAGACTTCTGTCTCAAATCTTACAGATCTGTATTCTAACTCTCCTAGTTTGTAATCAAAGTATGCATCCACTGCTCCTGTGTATACAACTTTATCTGCCAGTGCATCCAATTCTTCTTTATGTTCGAAATAATCTGTATCCAATCGTACTTCCACATCCCCAAGCATATTAGCTACCATCTTTGTATATCCTCCAACTGGGATTCCCTGATATAATGCATTAAAATAGTTATTGTCAAATGTCAGTCTGACTGGAAGTCTCTTAATGATAAAGGATGGAAGTTCACTACATGGTCTTCCCCATTGTTTCTGTGTGTATCCTTTGATCAGCTTCTCATAGATATCTGTTCCAACGAGACTGATCGCCTGTTCTTCTAAGTTCTTTGGTTCTATGATCCCTGCTTCTTTTTTCTGTTCTTCAATCTTTGCCTGTGCTTCTTCTGGTGTTATAACGCCCCACATCTTATTGAATGTGTACATATTAAATGGAAGAGAATATAATTCTCCTTTGTAATTAGCTACTGGTGAGTTTGTAAATCGATTGAATTCTGCAAACTGTGTAATATAATTCCATACTTTCTTATTATTCGTATGGAAGATATGTGCTCCGTATTTGTGTACATGGATCTTCTCTATATCTTCTGTGTATACATTTCCTGCAATGTTTGGACGTTTGTCGATCACTAAAACTTTCTTGCCGTTTTTTACTGCCTGCTGTGCAAATACGGCTCCGTATAATCCAGCTCCTACGATCAGATAATCATATTGTTTCATTTGTTTTTGTTTCCTTCCTGTCTTTATAATATTTTCTTATGATAATACTTTTTACTATAATATTTTTTACGCTGATAACTTCTTATCATTTTATTACATATCTTCTTCTCAGTAAAGCAAGGATCACCAAGGCTCCCCATCCTGCAAGACTTATGACTACTCCTATTTTTAATCCAGGTGTCATATAATTTAACTCTACCTTATGTTCTCCCGACGTCATGAAAATTCCCATAAACATTCCATTTGCCTTATAGATTTTTGCATTCTGTCCATCAACTTTTGCACTCCATCCTTTGGAATATGGAATTGTGACACATAGCATTCTGTCTTTGTCTGTCTGGAAAGTTCCTTTGAGCATGTTTTCTTTATATTGAATATTTTTAAGTGTATGTCTCTTTAATTGTTTTAATTTATTAAAAGTATCCTGCTTCTTAACCGAGATCAGTGTAATCTCATCATATTCATAATTTCCCGGTGCCAGAAAATCTAACTTTACAGTCTCTTTCTTGTTGTTTGTATGATGATTTAACCTTACCATATAGTCTTTTCTTCCAAAGTAATATGGGTTTGTTGGATTCTGAATATGAATCTTCTGCTGTACATCATTATCACTAATCAAAATACTACTTGTTCCTTTTTTCCCTTCTAATAAGAATATGTCACCCTGTAGTTTTTTTCCTTTATAAACGAGATTCTTAAAATATAAATAGGTTTCCTTATCTTTCTCTACCGGCACTGTGATCGTACAATACTTTTGTCCTTTCGGATATGAGATATCATTCTCTGAAACAGTTCTTGTAGAAATCCCCTGATCTAGTGCATCTTCTATATGCTTGATCGTATTATGTTGCGGCTTTTCATCAAGAACAATACCATTTAACATTGCCTGTTCCCTGCCGACACCATTAAGTTGTTCGTATTGGTCTTCCGTAATGTAGGAATCGTACCCATATCCAAATGGTAAAGCATAAGGATTCTGATACAGTGTAATATTTCTATTTTGTTTTACTTTTTTCATTCCATATGGAACATCAGATGCAGTCGTTTGTTCTCTTCCTATCTTCTTTTTCTCATGGATTGTCATGTATTTTACACCAGATAAGGACAATAACCCGATTCTCTGATCCAGTCCCTTATATTTATCTGCATACTGCATTCCAAGTGTCTCATAACTTTTTACTGTATCTGTCACACATTTTGATGTGATACTGTAATAGCCACTGATCGTATTAAGATTATTGATCAATCCATAATTCTTATAACGACATCCACCTGCATGAATTCTGTATAAAGATGGATCTTTAATATTTTTAAGCATCGTAATATTATCTGTTCTTAATTCTTTCAACGCTGTTCCCTGATCTAGAAATTCATTTGCATATGCAGACTGGTCTGTATGAAAACGATAATATCCATGAATTCCTACTGAGATCAGAAGCAAAATAGCTATCACAGTCCTTGCACTCCTTGTCTGGCTGTCATATCCCATTTTCTGAAAGATAAAAAATGTAACATAAAATATGATCATCATGATACATGCTGCCATAATTCCCGGATTCTTAAGTAATTTGCCACCTGATACACTGATCACTGCACATAGAATAATATACAAAGCAATTCCTGCTCCGATCCCAATTTTCTGTCTCTTCGTCATTAGAAACAGTCTTGGATACATCTCTGCTGTCAAAAGTGCTACGATAAAACTTAAGACAAATGCCCATCGGTTATTCGCATAAGATAGTCCATTAAATACATATCCAAAGATTGGAAAGATCAATGCGATCATACTTCCTAAAAATACGAGACGATATTTCTTATGTTTCATTCTTCTTGAAAATAAGGTAAATAACACTACGATTCCTGCAATCGGAAGATATCCTGTATTGGTATTGCTTCCAACATTTCCATAACCAACAAAGTTCTCAAGAAACATCAGATAATATTTCCCAGGATAAACCAATAATGTTCTCCAGTCTGTACCACTTCCATATCTTCCATTGCCAAGGAATCCGATCACAGAAGGAATCAGGATCACTGCTGCCATACAGATTCCAAGAATATAATACCCACCAAATTTAAGGATTGTTAAGAAGAAATTCTTAATTCTATTCTTCTGTGTATATTTATAAAATCTGATCCATGCATAGATTACTGAAAAGATCGTCAGCATATAAAAGAAATAATAATTACTGATCGCTGACACACAGATCATAACAATAAACAGATATGGTCTCTGCTTCTGGTAGATCTTCTCAATTCCAAGGCAAAGTAATGGAAAATAGATCATTGGATTCAAGAAAAATGGATGTCTAAGTCCAAGACGAAAACAAAATCCGCAAAAAACATATACCAATGCCCCGATCACTATTCCATAACTTCTCTTCTTCATCTTTTTTGCATACAAAATAAATGCAATTCCTGCCAGATACATTCGAAGCAAGATCATAAAATTATACATGTTCTCTGTATATTTTACTGGTACAAATCCATACAGAAGATTTAACGGGTCACCGATCGCATAATAATTCAGTGTTGAAATGATATCAGCCCCATATCCAAGACTCATATTCCACATCACGAGCTTTGGATGTCCAGAAAGCAGATTCTTAACGAATTCTCGAATCAATTCCCCATAATACGCTAACGTTTGGAAATGCTGACTTAATCCATCTTCTACTCCTGCACCCCATACAAAGTTCTTTCCTCCCATAAAAAAAGGAAGGAATGCTGCCATACACATCAGTAAGAACATCAGCGTATACATTCCATAACAATATTTTCTCTCTTTTTCTCTCATATTCTGTTTCCTCTACCCTTTATCTTATTGCTTTATAGTCACTTTTAGTATATCATATTTTAGTTGAAAATTAATGAAAAATATCTTAAGATGTTAGATATGTATAAATTTTATTATGGAGGAATAGCTGTTGTTAAATTTAATTAAAAAACTATATTATGATTCAAGAATACGTTATTTATTTTTTGGCGGACTGACAACACTTGTTAATATTGTTGTTTTTGGGATTCTCGAAGGTCCTCTGGGAATTGATTATAAGGTTAGTAATTTCTTTTCTGTTGCGATCGCAATCTGTTTTGCGTTTGTCGTAAACAAACTTTATGTTTTTCAGTCAAAGTCTAAAACATTTGGCGATACTGTACAGGAATTTATTAAATTTGTTCTTGGTCGTCTTGTGACAATGGTCGTTGAAGTTGGAGGCGTTCCATTTTGTGTCGAACTGCTTGGTCAGCCAAAGATGGTCGCAAAAATCGAAACACAAGTCATTGTTGTAATCGTCAATTATTTTATCAGCAAATTATTTGTATTTAAATCTGGATCTGAACAAGATAAATAATACGGATTCAGATTCTTTCAAAGAGGAGTAGTTTTAATGAAAGTAACTAAGAAGAGATATTTATTTCTTACATACACTATTTTGTTTGCAATCTTATGTATGATTGTTTTTTATCCATTTTTTACAAACCATTTATCCCTGATCTGGGGACGTTCTGGAGAAGATGGAACATCTCAGCATTTAGCATCTTTGCTTTATTATGGAGATTATATCCGTACTTTCTTCAATAATCTGATTCATGGTAATTTTCAATTTCCTATGTGGAATAATAGTATTGGATTCGGTTCTGATATCATTACTACTTTAAATTACTATGCAATCGGTGATCCATTGAATATTGTTTATGTGTTTGCTAACAAGGCAAATGCATCTTACCTTTATACTTTTATGACACTTTTCCGTGCATATTTAGCTGGTATTTCTTTTATTATCTTTGGATGCTATTTCAAAAAGAATGCTTATGGAATCCTGATTGGAAGTTTTACTTATGTATTCTCCGGTGTATTTCTTAATTTTGCAATTCGCCATCCTTTCTTCTTAAATCCTATGATCTATCTTCCATTACTTGTCGTAGGCGTTGAGAAGATTTACCGTAAAGAAAAACCTTATCTATTCACAATCATGATTGCAATATCAGCTATGAGTAATTTCTATTTCTTCTATATGCTGACTGCCGTTGCCGTGATCTATGCATTGATTCGTTTCCCTGTTTATAAGGAAGCTGGATTTTTCAAAACGTTGGGACGTTTTGCTGGATGGTATATTCTTGGATTAGGTTTATCCATGATCTTACTCCTTCCAGTTATTATTGCATTTATGGGAAATGCCAGAAGTTCTTCTGGAGTGAATTATTTTAATATCTTCCTTTATCAAAGGAAATACTATCAGTCTATCATTCTTCAGTCCATCGGTTTCCATCAGATTGGAAGAGGAACTTCACTAAACTTTATTGCCCTTGCTTATTGTGGTGGAATTGTATTATTATTAAAAAAATCCAAAGAACGTTTTCCTTACAAAGCCTCTTTGATCCTAGGTGTTGTATTTACATTATTTCCAATCTTTGCATATATACTTCATGCATTTAGTTATCCTACAAACCGCTGGCATTTTGCACTGGCTTTTATTGTCGGAGCTGTTTTAATGGAAGTTTATGATGATCTTTTAGATCTTACATTAATTCAAAAGATTGGTATTGTGCTTGGAATCGTATTTTATTATCTTGCCTATAAACGTTATGCAGAAGGTGCCATAGACGTTAAATATGCAGCTATTATTCTTATATTAACTGCATTCGTATTATTTGTAGTTAATGAGATTCCATTTATGTCAAAATTCCGTCTAAATCATTTGCTTCTTTTGGGATTAACTTGCTTTTCAGTAAGTTTCACTGGTTTTGGGCATTATTCAACTAGACTAAGTAAAGTTATTAATTCTTATGTTGCATTTGATGAAGCTTATGATTTATTAGGTGAACAGGAAGATTCATTATTCCGCTCTGCAAATATTAAAGTTAATCAGCTTGACCGTGTTGATGCTATGAATGAATCAGTTCCAAACTGGGGAATTATCAGACATATTCCAACTACAACAAACTATTATAGTATCACTGATAAAAATGTTTCTGATTCTCTGGAAAATCTTGGGTTGAATCAATATCAATATAAATTTAAGTTTAAAAAACTTGATATGAGAGAAAACCTTTTAAATTTATATCATGTGAAATATATCGTTATAAACAAAAATAATGGTGCTAAGATTCCAAATGGTTATGAATTAATTAAATCTAACGAAAAAAATAATCTTTATGAAAATAAAAATATTGTACCATTCGGTTATACATATAACACTTATGTTACAGAGAAAGATTTTGCAAATGCAAATGCAGCTCAAAAGGAACAGACCATGACACAAAATGCTGTCATTTCTGATTCAAATGATATTGCTTCTGCTTCATTGAAAAAATCTTCTATCACTGATAATTTAGTCACACATGATGTTTATACTAACTTCTACTACCATAAAACGAAGAAAAAGGAAAAAGTTGTACAGATCCAAATTCCAAAAGAATATTTTAATGATCAATGTTATATTTATCTTCAAAATATACAAACAATTCCTTCTAATAGTGGTAGAAATCATATTCTTTATACAGGGAAAAATAATACCCGATTAAAAGTTGGTATTTCTGGTCATACAGCTAATATCTATAATGCTGAAAAAGATTCTATTTATGATATTGATAATCGAAATTATTTGGTAGAAGTTAATACAGAAAAAATTAAAAAAGATCAGAAATATGTTACCTTATCTATTATCATGAAGCGACGCGCTACTTATAAGATCGGTAAGATTTCTGTCGTACAGATTAACAGCAAAACACAGACTGCTGCATTGAATACTTTGCGTAGCAATCCTCATTTAACTGATATTTCTTATGATGGTGCAAACCACTTTTCTGGAAATATCAAAACAACAGATGATCGTATCTTATGTATTCCTTTCGCTTACAGTAAAGGATGGAATGCTACTGATAATGGTAAATCTGTAAAAGTAATTAAAGTAAATGGCATGTTCTGCGGTATAGTTCTAAAACCTGGAACTCATAATATTAAATTAAACTACACAACTCCTGGTCTTAAAATTGGTGCTTGTATCTCATTGATCAGTTTGATCATTCTAATAGGAATTGCAATTCGTTCACGAAAAAAATTATTAAAAGACTAAATATATCATTTCTTTTGATTGGTTATAACATGAGGCTGTCGCACTAAAGCGGCAGCCTCTTCTAATATTAAAAATTCTTTTTTCATTTTTATTCATCTTTTGATTTCACAACTTCTGATATAATATATCTCGGCCGCATCTTCACTTCATCATAAATCTTCGCAATATAATACCCAATCACTCCAAGGCTGAACATCAAGATACTTCCAACCAGCAATAGCAATAAGATCACTGTTGTAAATCCTGCAACTGCATGTCCTGCAAAATACATATAAAGTGACTGTATCCCTAGTATCACTGCAAATACAAAGAACACAATCCCACAAAACGTCACTATCTGCATCGGTGCTGCACTAAACGATGTAATGTTATTAACCGCGTATTTTACCAATGATTTAAACGACCATTTGGAAGCTCCTGCTTCTCTCTCCCGTACGTCAAATTCTACATAGGCTGTCTTGAATCCAACCCAGGAAGACAATGCTCTAAAGAATACATTACGCTCTGGCAGCTTTAGAAATTCATCTGCTGCCTGACGGTCTAATAACTTAAAATCAGATGCCCGAGACATATCAATTCCTGTTGCATCACTGATAATCTTATAAAACGTCTTGGCAAACATCTTATGAATAAAACTTTCTTTTCCTCTGGATGCCTTCACACCCTCGATCACTTGAAAGCCATCTTCCCATAATCTGTACATCTTAACCAATACTTCTGGCGGATGCTGGAGATCGCAGTCCATAACTGCTATACAATCTCCATCTGCCTGCTCAATCCCAGCAAATACTGCGGATTCTTTTCCAAAATTTCTTGAAAAACATATTCCTTTGATACAGGAATCTTCTTCCTTAATCTTTAGTATTTTGTCCCATGTATGGTCTTTCGACCCATCGTTTACAAATACCAGCTCATAGGGTATCTGCTCCCTGCTCAAAATATCTCCTACCACCTTGGCAGTTTTCTCAATCATCTGTTCTTCGTTATACGATGGAAGAACAACTGACAATTTCTTACCCATTCTACCTCTAACTCCTTAATTTTCTATTCGACAGTGATTTTCGCACTTACATTATCTTCGATCGTCATGTTCTTAATCTTTGTTAATTGAATCTGTACGGTATGTGTTCCCGGTTCATATAATCTCATATCCAGTTTTGGATTCAGATCTTTGACAACAACCTTATCGATAACTGAACGTAAACCACTGATCTTCACTTTAATCTCCTGATCGTCAAATGTCACAGCATAATTCTTTGTATTATTGATCAGTGCAATCTGACTTGTCGGTATCGTAAGTGTACGACTCTTTTTCTTTTCTATGTTCGCACGTATTACCACATTCTTAATCTTATCTACGGATTTCACAAATGAAATTCCATCTGGAAGCTTGATATCTGATGCTTTGATCGTCTTTTCAATGCTCTTTGTACTGTCACTGATATCCAGCTTCGCCAGTTTGATACTGTCAATCTTGTCCAGGTCTTCTTTCGATCCTGTGATCTCGATATGTTTTGGCTGATAATCAATACTTCCAAGAACATATCCTTTTCCCGGACTTCCTTTGGTATCCACCTTAAGTGGAACAACCTTAGTTCTTGACAGACCAATCTTGACCTTGATCTTGTTCGTATCCAGTTTAATTCTTTCCTGACTTACCTCGTCTCCGTCTTCATCATAGCATTTTACACTCTGTGTCATTGTGACATCTTTTTTGACACCAGAAACGTTGACAACTGCAACAATCTGTTTAATTCTGCTCACAACGCTCTTTGGCCCGGATATGGAGATAAGATTTGGAGTTGCTGTCTGTGTACTGACAGTATACCCGCTTGCAGGCTTTCCTTTTACTTCCATAACAACTGGAATCTGATCACTCTTCACATCCTCAAGCACAACCTTAACCGTTGCATTTCCTGTATCTACATCTAACTGACTCTTATACCTTAATGCCTCAACCTTAATCGGAATCGCATGAACATCGGACATAGACGATACATCCGCAGTCGCACGGAAATCTGACTTCGTCAAACGGTCTACAATATCTTTCTTTCCTTTAACGGTAAAACTCACTGTATCTCCAGATTCAATCTTATATGTCTGATTCAGTTCATCTAATACCTGTTCATTCAGCATATCTACAGGAACATCACTAAATGTCTTCTTAATCACCGGATTATCCGTATTAATTACAAACATCCAGAGCAGAAATGCAAAAACAACAGAAAGTATTTTCAATAAAAGATCACTTTCAATTCTTTTTCTCATTACGATTCCGTCCCTTCCATAATTTAAACTTCTTATTCTGTCCTTTTTCTTCTCTCAATACAGAAAGTTCATCTCTAAGCCCCTGCGGATCTAAATGTCTGATGATCTTTCCATCTCTTGCAATCGAAATTCCTCCTGTTTCCTCTGAGACGATGACTGTAAGACTGTCTGACACTTCACTGATACCTACTGCAGCTCTATGTCTGGTTCCCATCTCTTTGTCTATCTCCACACTATCACTTAATGGAAGATAGCATGTTGCAGATACAACTCTGTTGTTCCTGATGATCACTGCTCCATCATGAAGTGGTGTGTTATGTTCAAATATATTGATCAGCAGCTGGCTGCTGACTTTAGCATCGATTGGAATTCCTGTTCGCTCATATTCTCCAAGTGCAACCGTTCTCTCCAACACGATCAATGCTCCTGTCTTTACTTTACCCATCTCAATTGCTGCCCTTGAAATCTCCTGCAATGTTCTTGCAGTATATTCCTGTTCTTCCTGTCTGCTCTCCGTAGAGAAGATATCTGTTACCCAGTTCTTCCTTCCAAGCTGTTCCAGTGCATTACGAAGTTCTGGCTGGAATACGATCAGAATTGCTGTAATTCCAACGCTCATCGTATTAGACAGAATCCATGATACTGTGTGGAGCTGCAGAATATATGCTGCAAATGCGATACAAAGAAGGATAATAATTCCTTTTAATAATACCCATGCCCTTGTTGTCTTGATCCACTTAACGATCAGATAGATCATAACACTAACGATCAAAATATCTACAATATCATTGATCCCCATCTTTGGTATTGATGTCCAATATATATACTTTTCAAGTCCATTGAAAAATTTGCTCAAATCTATTCTCCCTTTTTATGCTCTTTGTCTTGTTCTTTATGTTCTTTTCTTCTTAAACTGAATCTATGTGCCGGTGCTGTGATCTGCGTCACATTAAATTCTTCTTCTTCCACAGATACCTTTGGCACTGCTCTTACATAATAATAATATTCTTCATCTTCAAATTCAAATGTCTCTTCTCTCGTGTAGTCTATTACATTATATAAAAACTGGATGATGATCGCGATCACGATACTTACTACGACCATCCCGATCTGTGCCAAAATAGAAACTTCACTGTTTGCAAAATATCCACCTGCAAACAATAAGATTACATACGCTGCTCCTCCTACCAGAATTGATACTTCCCAGCTGCGTGCCGCACCTTTTCTTCTGATTGCAGTTATCAGTACCACGATCAAACAGAATATTCCAAAATACAGCAATAATTCCTTATTATCTATTGCTCTTGCTGCGACCAGGCTGTATATCTTTCCATGTGCTGCTCCTGTCTGAAGCTGTGTCACCGCCTGTGAGACCATCGTTGCAAGATAATAAATAAATGTTCCCATTAAGATAGCAGGAATTCCTGCAATTCCTGCAAACATTCCTGCAAAGATCGGAATGCATGCTGGCAATTGAAAGTAAAAGAATACCGGTGCCATCATCAAATAAATTCGTGTCTCCGGAAATACTCTTTGGTACACTAAAAAATATAACAAAACAGCAAGTACAAAAAACAATGCAACTTCCAGAGAAACATGTGCCAACTGTAAAAATATGACTACATAGAAAATCAATGAAAGGGCTGATGTTGGAATAAATACATTAATAATTCCCATCATAACAAGGAAAAATGGTGATGCAAAAAAATCTGTATAACCAAATAATCTTCCCATTGCATAAAACAGGATAAATCCGCTTAGAAATCTGATTCCTGATTGAATATATCTTCCTCTTGCTGCTATAAATTTTAAAAGCCGTTCTCTATATATCAATAATTTTTCCATCTTCGTCTTCCTCCGGTGCGATCGTTGGACTTACATCCTCATTTTCTTCCACTTGATAAAGTATCTCAAGTTCTTCCAGATGTTTGTCATAGATCAAAACTCTTGCCCTTACTTCATCATAATATCTGGCTGCACGTTTCTTTATAAAATGAATATAAGTAAGATAAATTACTATATAAATAGCCAGAATAACTGCTGCTGATATAATGATCTTCCCATCTCGCAGGTTCATGATCACTGTATCAAGTTTCATAACACACAGCAGTCCTGTCAAAATCAAAAATGCGATCAACAAACTGATACTTGTCTTTAGTTGTTCCAGTCTGATATAGTCTTTCTTCTCATATTTGTAAACACGGAGATCTTCTTTTCCATGATTCTTCTCATATCTGGCCATCTCAGCCATAATCTTTACTTTCTCTTCTGAAATCATATGCTTTCACCT
>ERZ824473.808-NODE-808-length-51114-cov-4.328698_pt1 | contig 51114 bp, 38 predicted proteins | sample MGYA00519874_ERZ824473 | MGnify/ENA primary metagenome ERZ824473 (study PRJEB31778, sample SAMEA3449151) | human gut metagenome | biome: human gut; feature: human-associated habitat; material: faeces | place: United Kingdom | collected 2010/2012 ... | reverse complement strand
AAGTTTGGAAGGGATAAACGCTGAAGGCATCTAAGCGTGAAGCCCCCCTCAAGATAAGATATCCCATAGCGATAGGCTAGTAAGACCCCTTGAAGACGACAAGGTTGATAGGTTGGAGGTGGAAGTACGGTAACGTATGTAGCTGACCAATACTAATAGGTCGAGGTCTTGACCTAATTAAAGTACGAAGCGAGGTAGTTTCGAGCTTAGTACTTGGGCTAGTTATGGATGGAATACAGTGTGTAGTTTTGAAGGTACAGAGAAAAGGTTTTCATCTTAGGATGGAAGCCTTTTTTGATTCTTATAAAACCTTTTCTGCTTGATGAAGATATACCTGTCTTTTGAAGTTTCGAGGATAAGAATTATATCTAGAAAAAATGTAATATATCGGTTATACTAGGTAAGTGTAAAAAAGTAGGAATGTAGTAAAAGAGATAAGTTAAAGATAAATAAACAATAAGGGAGTGAGTGGGTTCGTATGAAGCAGAATAAAGGGAAAGGTATTGTTTTAGCAATTATTTTAATTGTAGTAGCAGTCGTTGGCATAAGTAATCTTCATTTTCAATCGGCTTCTTCTTATAAAAAAAGTAGAACAGTGTATGAAGGCGAAGATGGACATAAGATTATTATAGAAAATGATGCACAAGAGGTGGCTGTGGTATCTAATAATGCAATTGTCACGGCTACAGTGCTACCGACATTTCAACCTATAGAGAAAAATAAAACTGCAAAACCTCAAAAAACAAAGGAAGCAGTAAAAACAAAGAAGGCTACGCAAAAGCCGACTGAAAGAAAAGATAATCAGAAGAAAGCGAAATCATCAGAGAGTCCGAAAAGCAAGGTAGATAAGGATAAAGATAATAAAGATAAGAAGAATAATAGCAATAAAGAACAACCTAAAAAGAAAGAGAATGGAAAAACAGATGAAAATACGAAAAAATATTTGACCTGTACCATTTCGATACAGTGTACTTCGCTTTTGGATAAGAAAGATTCGATTGACGATAAATTATGGAAGTATATTCCAGACAATGGAATTATTTTACCAGCTACCAGATTATCTGTTGAGGAAGGAACGAATGTTTACGAGGCACTGGCTGCCGCATGTCAGAAATACCAAGTTGCATTAGATGCAGAATATTCTAAAATGTTTGGAACTACTTATGTAAAGGGAATCGGACATTTATATGAAAAAAATGCGGGTAATATGAGTGGATGGTTATATTTGGTAAATGATAAAATACCTAATGTGGGTGCATCTAAGTATGAAATTTCAGAGGGAGATGTAATTATATGGGGATATACGTGTGATGGAAGAAGTATGTGATTGGATATATAACAGTAAGCAATGGTACAAATCAAAAAAAATTGTAGTATATTATAAAAAACAGGGAACTGTAAAAAGATTCCAATATAGTATTGGAGTTGCACATAAAGGTAAGAAATAATTAGAGTTTTGTAACTGTCTATATGAAACAGATTGGAAAGGAGAACATAGGATGCAAGTAGAAAAAAATTCTGTTTTTCAAAAACAACATCCTTTAACCAATTTGGTTTATCTGCTTGGAATGCTTCTTGTGCCAGCCCTTACGATGCATCCAATGTTAATTGGTCTTTCCTTTATAATTGCCTTAAGCTATAGCATATGGTTAAAAGGAGTTTCTGTGGTGAAGTTTACCTTATTTTGTGGGCTTCCTATCTTGTTTTTTAGCGTGATCGTATTGCCACTGTTTCATCATAATGGGGTGACATCATTATTTTATATGAATGGACAGGCTATTACATTAGAGGCGGTTTGGTATGGTATTTGTATGACGGGAACATTGGTTTCTGTTCTTTTGTTTTTTCAGATTTGGAACGTGATGATTGATAGCGAAAAATTGCTGTACTTATTTCAATTTCTTTTTCCTGCGGTTGGTTTACTTTTATCAATGGTTTTTCGTATGCTACCTATGTTACGCAGACGTTATAAGGAGATTATGGATGCACAAAAGGGGTTAGGGCGAATAGAGGGACAAATGTCGCTTTTAAATAGGGTTATGATGATGGAAAAATCTTTTTCCACGTTAATATCTTGGTCTTTGGAGCATTCAATGGAAACCGCAATTTCAATGGAAGCAAGAGGATATGGTAGTGGAAAGCGAAGTAGTTTTCAATTATTTCGATTAAAAAAGGGTGATTGGAAATGGATCCTTTTTTTTCTAATCGGATTTACGGGAATCGGTGTAGGTATAGGCAAGGGTATTTTTTCTTATTCTTATTATCCAGCTATAGAGGGAACGGATATAAGGCAATATATACTGTGGTATAGTGTTTATTTTATACTTGGTATGGCTCCAATGGTAGTGGATTGGATGCATTTTAGGCGTTCCAATGAAAGGAATGCTGAATGAGGGATATAAAAAGATAGAAATGTGTGTTTAAGAAAGGAAATATGTTGTGAAGATATTTGAGTGTAAAGATGTAACTTTTTTTTATCCAGAAGATACTAAGCCTGCAATTGAACATATTAACTTTTCTTTGGAAAAGGGGAAAATATATGTTTTATGTGGGCAATCGGGTAGTGGGAAAAGTACACTTTTAAAGCACATGAAAAAAGAACAGATACCTTTTGGTACTGGAACAGGACAGATGTATTATTGTAATCAGATATTAGAAGAAATGGACACAAAACAAAGCTGTCAAGAAATTGGTTTTGTGGGACAATTACCAGATGAACAGATTGTTACGGACAAAGTCTGGCATGAGTTGGCATTTGGGTTAGAATCATTGGGGATAAAACCTATGATAATACGTCAAAAAATTGCCGAGGTAGCAGAATATTTTGGGATTGGACAATGGTTTCATAGAAAAACAGACACACTTTCTGGGGGGCAAAAACAGATATTAAATTTGGCATCAGTAATGGCAATGGAACCAAAGTTATTGTTATTGGATGAACCTACGTCACAGTTAGATCCGATTGGTGCAGAGCGTTTTTTGCATACAGTTGAAAAAATTAATAAGGAATTTGGTACAACGGTTGTTATATCTGAACAAAGATTGGAAGAGGTACTTTCTATTGCAGATGAAATACTTATTATGCATGATGGAAAGTTATTAGAAAAAGGAAAGGTAAGAGAGTGTGCTGCCCTTTTACAAGATGGCAGAAAAATGATAGGAAAAGAACTTCCTGTTGAAAAGGGGATGCCGGTTTCCGTAAGAGCATATATATATGGAGCAGATATAGGTTCTGAGGCAGATCATAAGGAAGAATTTAGTTTGATGTTTACACCACTCACGGTAAGAGAGGGGCAACTTTGGTTAGAGAGTTGGCAAACAAATCGGGAGAAGCAGCAGACGTATCAGGAACAGGATTGGCAGGAGAGTATAGTCTCTGAAGATAAGAAAGAACAAAAAAGCAAAAACAAACAAGTTGCGATTGAAGCAAAAAATGTTGTTTGGGGATATGAAAGAGGAAAAGAAGTATTGAAGGACTTTTCTATAAAAATACCGAAACAGAAAATTACAGCTATCTTAGGTGGGAATGGTTCAGGGAAAACGACAGCATTAAAAGTTTTAACAGGTATTTATAAGGTGAAACAGGGAAAGGTAAAACAGTCAGAAATTTGTGGATATTTACCACAAAATCCACAGACTATGTTTACGGAAGCAACAGTGGAAGAAGAACTGGCAGATGTGATATGTTTTGGAAAACCAAAGATAGAACCGTCAGTTATCCGCGCAGAGGTAGAGCAAATGTTAAATCGAATGGAGCTTGTTTCTCAAAGAGAAAAAAATCCATTTGATCTTAGTGGTGGACAAGCGCAAAGACTTGCAATTGGAAAAATTTTATTGACAGATGCCTCTATTATTGCAATGGATGAACCAACGAAAGGTATGGATGCAGCTTTTAAAGAGGCATTTGCAAAAATGTTAAGAAAGCTTGTAGCGGATGGAAAAACAATTATTTTAGTTTCACATGATATTACATTTTGTAGTGAATATTCGGACTATTGTGGATTTCTATTTGATGGACAAATGATTAGTAGCAGTGCTACCAGAGAGTTTTTTAAGCAAAATACATTTTATACGACACAAGCTAGAAAAATGGCAGTGCATAGTTACCCAGAAGTTGTTACGGTGACTGATTTGTTTGAATGTATGTAGCTTTTTATTGGTAGAAAATATAGTGATAGAAAATATGACAGAGGAAAGGAGTGTGAGACTATGGATAATCGGAGAAATTATGGAAGTTTTGCGGTACAAAGTGCAATACAGAAAAGAAAAGTGGCATCTCGACTGTTGACGTTTTTAAGTATTTTGTGTATTATGGCATTGTCGTTTCTTGGAATGAAAGGCAAGCATTATTTGTTGATAAGTGTGTTGTTACTTGCAGCTACCATTCTACCTATGTTTCTGGTTTTTGAATATAAAAAACTAAGGGCAAGAGAGATTGTATTGTTAGCCACATGGATTTCTTTTAGTGTGTTATCAAATGAAATCTGTGCTCATACACTTCCTCTACATATAGGAACCATGATGGTTGTGATAGCCGGAGTAGCAATGGGACCCGAGGCAGGTTTTTTTATTGGGGCAAGCAGCCGATTGATTTGTAACTTTTTTGATGGGCAGGGTCCATGGACACCGTGGCAGATGGTGGCATGGGGACTTCTTGGTTTTTGTGCAGGACTAGCTTTTAATAAAGTATCATTGAAGAAAAAGTGGGAACAGGAAAGTTTGGCAGAAAAATTATCGTTAAAGAAATCAAATGTAATCACATTTGTGGTAGGTCCTGTGATTTGTGTCATTGTGGCATGGCTATTGGGATATATATATTACCTGTTATTTGGAAATGGAGAAAATTTTTTTGGATGGTATTTATATGTATTTGGTATTGCAGGATTAGTAGTTGGTTTTCTATTGCAGAGAAAAAAACTTTCAGCAGATACTTGGACATTAACGTTATTTACATTTTTAATGGTGTTTTTGCTTTATGGTGGTATTATGAATTTTGCCACCTTATTGCTTCAACATATAGCAGATCCGAAAGGAAATGCAATCACAATGGATGCCTTAAAGTTACTCTATATTACTGGGGTACCATATGACTTGGCACATGCGGGGGCAGCAGCATTTTGTATGTTTGTAATGGGAGAGGCAATGCTTTCTAAAGTTACAAGGATACAGACTAAATTTGGCATATGGTTTTAAGGAAGACAACTTGGTACTTTGGTATCATGAAATTAATTTTATTCGAGGAGGAAATAGGAATGAGAACAAAGAAGAGAATCGCGAGTATTCTTTTTGCGATGATGTTGACAGTTGTTAGTGTGTGTTCTGGAAATGTTGCTATAATTTCTTTGGCAGCAGATCAGAAGGAGATGATAACTGTTTATGTAGCAGCAGAGGGGATTGGAGAGAATGGAAACACAGTAAATGTGGATAAGACTGCAGTACAGGTTGAGGCTGGAACAAAAGCAACTACTGCAATTAAAACAGTATTAGATTCCACAGAGTATAAACAGAAATATACCATCTCATCAAGTGCATGGGGAGATAGTTTAGATGAAATCAATGGACTGTCTACTTATAATGTAGGAAATGATTGGTATTATTGGTCTTTTTATATTAATGGAGGATATTCTGATCAGGGAATCAGTAGTTATGAATTACAGGATAATGATAAGATCAGTTTAATTTATTCTTATCAAAACTATAATACAGAGTGTAGTTGTTATGTGGATGATACAACAAAGACTGCTACAGGAAGCGCTATTACAGATGCGGTGACAAATGCAAAGGCACAACAGCAGGTACTAGCAAAAGAAATTTATCATGCACAGTTTGCAGATGGAGCAACTGTACCAGGAATTGATGATGTGAACGGATTATACAGTGTATTTTCTTTAGTTCGTGCAGGTGCAAATTACCAGGCTTTTTATGATAAAGTAGTTCAGAAAGTAGGTAAGCAGCTTGGTGAACTTGCAGTAAATGGAAAGACAAAAGCCACAGATGGAAGTGTAATAACAGAAAGCAGCATTTTAAAGACAGGAGTTGCTGCACAAAGTTATGCAAAGATGGCATTAGTTATGACTGCTCTTGGAAAAGATGCGGCAAATATCAACGGCTTTAACTTGATTGCACATTTAGTAGATAAGTCTGTGTATTCTGCTTCTAGTATTTATAGTAGAGAAAGTATGATTTTATTTGCAATTGATAGTGCAAATTATGTATTACCAGAAGGAACAAATTATCTTACAAGAGAAGAATTGGTAAATACTGCGGCTGCAGATGTACAAAATCAGATTGGTGTATCTGTTTCATGGCAGTCACCAGATTCTGCTGCAATGGCAATACAACCTTTGGCACCATATTATAAAGAAGCAAAGACTGCATCTGGCAGTAGCGTAGGATTTGCTTCTGCTTTGCTTGTTAAGAATTGTGATAAGGCAATGCGTTATTTAGAAGCGGTGCAGAATACAAATGGTTCTTATGGAACAGAAAAAGGAAATGCATGGTCATTAGCACAGATTATGATTACTGCAGGTGTATTTAACGCAGATATTATGGAAGAAAAGGATCAGACGGATTTTGTAAAAAATGGGAATACATTATTTACAGCAGCAAATGTTTTTGTAACAGCAGGAGAGCAATCTAGTGTAGATAAAAGTTTAATGGAATTTCAACCAGAACAGTTACTTCGTGGTCTAAATGCTTGTGTACGTTCTTTAGAAAAGCAAGCATCTATCTTTGACATGAGACAGGATTCATGGAAAACTGTGGATATTCCAGCTGTTAAAAAAGAAAATACTACAAATCAGAAGAACAAAGTAACTGCATTAAAGGCAAAGAATAAAAAGGTATCTGTTAAAAAAGGTAAAACAAAGAAAATTGTATTTATTTTGTCTACACAAAATAAAAATAAGATTACAACAGATAAGTATAAAATTACGGTAACTGGACAATTAAAGAAAGGAAAAGTACAGTTATCAAAAGGAAAGTTGGTAGTGACAGTAAAGGGGAAAAAGAAAGGAACTGGAACTGTTAAGGCAACTGTAGGTAATAAATCTGCAAAAGTGAAGGTAAGCATTAAATAGAAAAATTAACAAATTTGTAATTAAATCTTTACAAAATTGAAATTATCTCTTATAATAAATGGCTGTGTAGAATAGACAATTAAATAACATTTATGGTTGCATGTATTTGCATTAATAGGGAATTTAGTGAAAACCTAAAACAGCCCCCGCTACTGTAAGAAGGACGAATGCTTTTTGTCGAGAGACGCCACTGGAAAACTGGGAAGGAAAGCAGGAGGATGAATTCGAGCCAGGAGACCTGCCATAAATGGGTAAGACAGAATTTCGGTGGGAAAGGAGTCTAGATAGCCATATAGAGGTATATATTTTGTAGTTTATAAATCAAAATGTTCACAGTTATAAGGTTTATTTAGAGTGGAATCGAAAGGATTCCACTTTTTTTATTCTATGGGAAAGTGCGTCCTATAGAGTAAAATGTTCCACTTGTCTTATGGGGGCTGTATTTCTCATATGTCTAGACATGAATCAGTGTTATGAACAAGTTGCATAGGAAAGGAGTTCCCCTAAATGAAAAAATTGAGAAGGGCATTTGCACTGCTGTTATCTGTAATGATTATGGTATCTATGATACAACCGGGCATTACGATTACCAGTTATGCAAGTGCAGAGAAAAACAGCGTATCAATTGAAACTACACTAAAGGATGGAAGTACAATACGTTCCAGCAAAAAGACATTTAGTGTAATTGCAAGAGATGCACAGGATAATAAAGTTGAGACCGAGGTTACTTTTGATGGTGATACGGTTAGTCCAAGTTGGAATGATTCGCAGAAAGCTAGTTATACCTTGAATTTTACAGGTAAAGAGGATGGTATACATACAGTTATTGTATCTGCGGATGAAGAGAGCATCACTTATCAACTTACATATAAAAAAGCAGAACCAGGTGAATGCATCGGATATGCAGTTATGGATGTGGAAGCGTTCACTATTTCAAAAGGATTTATTATAGAGCCTGTATTGGTACCTGTAATTGAAGGAGAAAATGCAGCACAGGCATTGAAAAAATTGATTGAAAGCAATGGTTATGGACTTACTTATACGGGTTCATTAACTTCTGGCTTTTATATGTCAGGAATTTATGGTTCTAATTATTCTGGAAATAAAGATGCCAAGAAAGAACTAGATTTAAGTGGTGTTGCATTAGAAAAAGGAGTTGCTGAGAATATCCCTTCTGTTGCAGAAAAATTTGATGCAACGGATGGTCAGGAAGGATGGCTTGGCGAGTTTTGCTACAACTACATGAGTGGATGGATGTACTGTGCAAACGGACTGTTCCCTAATGTAGGATATGCAGATTATTATATGGAACCGGGCGATGTACTCAGAACACAGTTTACCGTTTATTATGGTGGAGAAATTGGCGGTTCAAGTTCACTTGGCGGTGGATGGGATGATGCCTACGCAGTTGCAGATAAGGATAAATTACTTACGGTAATTGCTACGATTAACTCCTCTGCTAATGTAGATAAATTAAAAGGAAATACAAAAATTGCATCTGCGTTAGAAGAAGCATATGAAGTTTTACAGGATATTACAGTTTCACAAAGTAAGGTGGATGCTGCAACAAAAAAATTGCAGGAATTATTAGTAGGCGATGAGGCTGGTATAAAGGGAATCTCATTGAAGCAGGAAGCTGTGACAATGGAGAAAGACCAGCAGTTACGTTTACAAGCAACTGTTGATATGGATGAAAACAGTACAATTCCAGTTCATGCAGAATGGACAAGTAGTAATAGTGTTGTTACTGTAAGTGACGGAACATTAACAGCAGTAAAGCCGGGAACTGCCAATATTACGGTTTCTTATAAGAATTTCTCGGCAACTTGTACAGTGACAGTAGTAGAAACTCCATTGACAGATATTGTATTGTCAAAGTCAAAAGAGAGTATTTTAAAGGGAAAAACTACTACATTAACTGTTTCTATGATCCCTTCTAATACTTCAGATGATACAACAGTAGAATGGAAAAGTAGTGATGAAACAGTTGCCAAAGTTTCACAAAAAGGTGTAGTAACAGGTGTAGCATCTGGAACAGCAATTATTTCAGCTACGGTTGATTCTTATACAAAGCAGTGTGAAATTACAGTAGAGGAACATGCCTTAGAAAAGATTCAGCTTTCAAAAACAACGACTTCAGTAGCCGTGAATAAAAGTGTATATTTGAATAAAACTGTTTTCCCAAGCAATCAGACAGATGGAAATAGTTATAGCTGGACTTCGGATAATACAAATGTAGCAACAGTTACATCGTCAGGAAGAGTGACTGCAAAGGCTGCAGGAACTGCAGTAATTACTTGTCAATCGACGGTAAGAAAAAATGTTTATGATACTTGTGTCGTAAAAGTTGTTGCTACTACGGCTGTAGCAGCTAAGAGCATTTCGATGGAGCAGGATGCTGTAGAAATTAGCAATAAGGAAAGCCGTCAATTAACAGCAACTGTATTGCCTCAAAATCAAACAGATCCAATTGTGTGGAAGAGTTCTGATGACAAGATTGTTTCGGTTTCACAGGATGGAGTTATTTCTGGTAAGAAAGCAGGTAAAGCAGTAATTACAGCTTATGTGGGATCTTATAAAGCAAGCTGCACCGTAACGGTAAAAACTCGTTACACCAATTATCCTTCTGACTGGCCAGACTTTAGAAATGGTGCAGATAATCTTGGAATTACCAATGCAGCTACACCAAAAGATGCAAAAACGACAGAATTATTGTGGGCAAAAAAAATCGGTGTTGGTTTTGGTGGAAATGCAGTAAGTACACCGATTTTAGTAGATGGATATTTAATTTGTATGCAGGGAAAGAACTTATTGAAATATAATGCGGAAACTGGGGAACCTGTACTTGATGCAAATGGAAATCAGGTAAAGGGTACAATGGTTGGAAGCAGTCCTTACAATATTATTTCTCCTACTTATGCCAATGGTATGATTTTTGTTGGATTATCAGGTGGCGTTGTGCAGGCATTTAATGCAGAAACTTTGGAATCTCTTTGGGTATATAAAGACTCCTTAGGTGGACAGCCAAATTCTCCAATCACATATTCAGATGGATATGTTTATACTGGTTTTTGGAATGCAGAAACAAAAGACGCAAACTTTGTTTGTATTTCTGTAGATGATGATGATACAGAAAATACAACAGAAGAAAAGGAAGCTACTTGGAAACATGCGATTACAGGTGGTTTTTATTGGGCTGGAGCTTATGTAAACGGAGATTATGTTTATGTAGGAACAGATGATGGAACATCTTATGCAAATTCTGCGACAGCAAAGGTTATGTGTTATAATAAGCGCACTGGAGAGGAAAAGGATTCCTTGACAAATATTGTGGGAGATGTTCGTTCTAGTATTTCTTATGATAAAACATCAGGACGAATTTATTTTACAACAAAGGCGGGCTATTTATATTCTGTCAAGATTGATGCAAAAGGCGGATTTTTAAAAGATACCCTTACTGTTTTAGCGTTAGGTGGAGCAAGTACAAGTACACCAAGTATATATAACGGACGTTTATATGTGGGAGTTAGTGGACCTTCTCAGTTTGGAACCAGTGGACATGCTGTAAAGGTAGTTGATCTTTTGGCAGATGGAACTATGCAGATTGCATATTCGGCAGCAATGCCAGGATACCCACAGACATCGGGAACGATTTCTACTGCTTATGTAGAAAAAGAAGGTTATGCGTATGTATACTTTACATATAATTATACACCAGGCGGAATTTATGTATTAAAAGATAAGCCGGGACAGACAGAGGCTATAGCCGAAGAGATATATAGACCAACAGGTGCTATGGCACAGTATTGTATTTGTAGTGTAATTGCCGATAGCAAAGGAGTTTTATACTATAAAAATGATTCTGGATATATGATGGCAGTTCGTAGTAATAAAGCATATTTAGAAAATGTAAGTGTAACTGGTGGAAATGCAATCATGGACAAAGGGGTAGCATTTAATCCTTCTGAGACAAAACATGAAATTGTGGTAGATCAGGGAACAAAGAGTGTACAGTTACAGATTATGACGGATACGGCAGCAGGTGTAACAGCACAGGTAGACGGAAAAGAAGTAAACGAGACAGAGGTTACATTGAAAGATGGAACAGCGACAGTTACAGTAAATGCAGTATGTGGAAATGATACGAAAAAATATGAGTTTACAATTCGTGAAAAGAGTAGCAATGCGAACGCATCTGTTTTACGTGTAAATGCTTCAAATTCGTATACAAGCAGTGTTCTAACAAGTACACCAGCATTTAATGCAAATAACTTGGAGTATACTGTAAAATATACAGGTACAAACAGATTTATCAATGTTTGGGCAGATACAGAAGATAAAAATGCAACAGTTCAGGTATTTGCAGAAAGTGAAGTTGGTACTTCAACAAAGAAAAATGCAGATGGTTCTATTTCAGTGACAGCAACAAATAGTGGATATAATCGCTATGCTATTTATTTTGCTACAGATTATGCTTATGCCAAGGTAAAAGTTGTAGTAAGTGCAGAAGATGGTTTAACTAAGAAGGAATATGTAGTTACGATTAATCGTACAACAGGAACTATTACACCTTCACCAGAAGTAACAGCAACACCAGAGGTAACGGCAACACCAGAGGTAACAGAAACACCAGAAGTAACGGAGACACCAGCGGTAACAACAGAGCCAGCAATAACGACGGCACCAGCGGTAACAACAGAGCCAGCAGTGACGACAGCACCAGCGATAACGACGGCACCAGCGGTAACAACAGAGCCAGCAGTGACGACAGCACCAGCCGTAACTGCAACCCCTGTTATACCGATTATAAGTCCAGGATATACATGGTATCCAACGATACCGACACAGACACCAAGTGCAACGAGTACTCCAATTCTTCCAGCAGAAACAGAAAAACCAGCAATGACGGAGGTTCCATCTGTTACGAAGCAGCCGGAAATAACAGAAACGCCATCTGACACAGAGGCACCGATAGCAACGATATTACCTACACCAGGAGTAATACCTACACCAGAAATTACAATGGCACCTACAGTAGAACCTGTTAGTACAACAACTCCAGATGTAGTGGAAACTCCAGCAGCCACAACAGGTGCAGGAATTGAAGATATAGAAGACGGTAAATTGCCAGATGCCCCTTCTCAGCGAGTTAGTAAAGTTTCTATAAAGAAAAAGGCAAGCATTTATGTGAACCAGACTACAAAATTGAAAACAGTTATCACACCAAAAACTGCATCACAGGCAGCGATTGTATGGAAGAGCAGTAATAAAAAGGTTGTTAAGATTTCAAAAACAGGAAAGATTACAGGAATGAAGAAAGGAACTGCAATTGTTGTCGCAACTGTTTCTGGAACTGCAATTTCTGCAAAATGCAAAGTGACTGTTAAAACTGCAACACTTAAGGTAAAGAAGAGCAAGTTTACTTATAAAAAGAATAAAACAATAGGCTGGAGTAAAATTGTAAAACTTGTAAAAGGAGACAAGATTACCAGTTGCAAAATTTCTAATAAGAAAGTTTTAACAAAGACCAAAAAAGGTGTGTTAAAAATGAAGAGAGCAGGAAAGGTTAAGATAACCATCAGAACCAAGTTCGGTGCAAGGAAAACAATTCGGTTACAATTAAAAAAATAATAAAGTTATGGAAATAGAATTGTGTTAAATTTTTATAACAAGAAAATGATAAGGGAGTCGTAGATACTCCCTTGTCGTTTATGGAGGAATGATAGATGAAGTTGGGAGGAATAAAAAAGAGAGCGTTTTCGGTGGGGCTTTCTATGGTTTTACTGTTGCAAATGCTACCAATTGTACCAATAAAAGCAAATGCATGGGACAGTAAGAATGTAAAACAGGAAATTGGAATTCGGTTTTATGAAGATGAAACTCCTGGATATCGGTTTTATTTGAATGCGGGGGAACGTTATATTTTAGAAACGGTAAAGGAACCGAATGTAGGAAGTATTTATGGAGAATGGTCGGTTATGGATTTGCTTCGTGGGATGTATACCAAAATGGACTATATCAATGCAATTCCAGCAGACTATTTTACAAACTATGAAAAAAGAGTAGAGAATTATGTGGCGGAAAAAAAGGGAATTTTAGATCGAAGTAAATCAACAGAATGGTCGAGAATGACCCTTTCCTTAACAGCGATGGGACATAGTGTTACGAATGTAAGTGGCTATAATTTTGTGGATCAGTTATCAAAGTCATTTAAGTTTTCTTATAAACAGGGAATTAATGGACCTATTTGGGAAATTATTGCATTAAATACTGGCAGATATACGCTCTTAGAGGAACCATCTTCCTATGAAGAAGGGGATATTAATAGCATAGGAAAAATGATTGATTATATTGTGGAGCAGGAAATTACACAGACGGATGGAACTGTGGGAGGATTTGCTTTGACAGGAGCAATACCAGACCCGGATATTTCCGCTATGGCGCTACAGGCATTAGCACCATATTATTTGGATGAATCTGCTTATGAGAGTGTTATGTGTGAGACTGACTATGAGAAATTGTGTCAGGTAGTAGAACGAGATGTGTATATATTATCTACATTGCAATTGGAAAATGGAGGATACGAAAGCTGGGGAAGTATCAATTCAGAATCGATTGCACAGGTTATCGTAGCTCTTACAGCATTAGACATTGATCCATTGTCAGACATTGTTTCGCTTCCTCATATAGGAAAAACGTGTACCTTTATCACAAAAGGAGCAGAACGAGATGGTGTTACAACAAATAACATGATAGATGCGATTCTTACCTTTTATGCGAATGGTTCAGGAAGTAGCCCTGCAGTGGGAGGATTTAAACACGTTACCGCTGGTTATGATGGTGGAGGAAATTCTGGAGTGACGGTAAATGCTATGGCAACCGATCAGGCAGTGTATGCGTTAATTGCCTATGATCGATTTTTAAAAGGGGAAAATCCTCTTTATGATATGAGCGATCAGATGGATGGCAGTTACCAAAATGCCAGTGCGGCAAACTATCAGATTACCTTTGATGGAAATGGTGAGCAACCAAACAAAGTGGAAAGTTATGCACCATATGCGGAGATTACACTTACGAATCAGGGAATGCCAGATAATTTTATTGGCTGGAATACGAAGGCTGATGGAAGTGGAACAAGTTATGTTCCTGGTGAGTTGTTATCTATGCCAGAAAAAAATATAACGCTTTATGCAATGTATGGTTCGAATCAATTTTCTATTCAATGGGAATTAAATGGCGGAACGGTGTCAGAGGGTACTGTGCTTGCAAATAGTTATACAACAAAAGATACTATCCTATTACCAACTGCACAACAGATTACCAAAGAGGGATGTGTATTTACAGGATGGTATACCAATCAGGATTGTACAGGTACACCAATAACAAAAATAGAGGAAGGTAGTTATGGAGACTATACGTTCTATGCAGGATTTGACGTTGACTGGACACCGATTAATGAATTTTATGAAAAAGTCAGCAGTTTGCCAATCGGTTCTATTACATTGCAACATAAGGCGGACATTGAGCAGGCAAGAAAGCTTTACGATGAAATGTATGAATTGCAAAAGCAGGAGGTATTAGAAAGTACCTATGCGAAATTGGTAAGTGCAGAGCAGGAGTTAAAAGCTTTGGAATCAGGTGGTATAGTAACAATAGAGCCATCTACAACACAAAGTAGTGTAATACCTCCGACCATAACTGCAACGCCAGAAATAGTGATAACACCAATGCCAACAGATGGAATCATAACTCCTACACTTTCTGCGCCGCCAGTAGTTACAAAAGAACCAGAGCAAGTGCAGCCAACATTAGCGGTAACGGAAACTCCAAATGGAGAAGAAGGAAAAGCAACAGAAATTCCAAAGGAAATTGAAGAGAGTTCTGCACCAGAGAATACGCCTAATGCAGTAGAAAGTGCAGTACCAACGAACATACCATCGACTACAGTTCCATCAAAGACAGAAGAGCCGACATCTACATTAGAGCCTTCTGTTATGGCGATTGTATATCATCTAAATGGTGGAAAGAGTGTAACCGCAAATAAAAAAATAGTAAAGAGTGGTCAGTCCTTTCCGTTAAAAAATCCTTATAAAGTAGGGTATATTTTTAGAGGCTGGTATACAGAGAAATCCTTTAAGAAACAGGTAAAAACCATATCTTATGAAGCGGTGGATAGTTATCATGTATATGCAAAATGGGAAAATGCTAAGCTTACTAAAAAAGCAAGCATAGCCAGTGTGAAAAAATATACATCTGCGGGGTTGAAAATAAAAATTAAAACAAGAGTGGCAAAAGCAGAAGGATATGTACTATATGTAAGTACAAATAAGAACTTTTCAAACAGCAGAAAAATTTACTTTAAAGGCTTAACAGGAAAAATAAGCAATCTAAAGAAAAAAAGAGTTTATTATGTGCGGGTATGTGCATATCGAAAAGATTCTATGGGAAATAAGATTTATGGACCATACAGTAACCTCAAAAAGATAAAGTTATAGATAATTTAGAACTAGAAGAAAGGAGTAACCTATGAAAAAGCAGAATAATAAAAGGAATCGAAAACAAATAGTGGTAACTGCGTTTTTTATAGTGGTACTTCTTTCTGTCTTTTTATTTTCTCCAAGAGAGCAGGAAGATGCTGCTCTTTTGGAACGATTAAATACAGCTTCCAGTGTACAGTTAAAAGAAAAGAAAGAAATCAGTGGATTTGCGACCAAGACTAGGGTCGAAAAGAAAAAGAAAGAAAATGAAAAAGAGAAGAAAAAAAACGAAACCAAGAATGAAAGTACAGAAACCAAAAAGAATGTAACGGAAAAAGAAAAAGCAAAGGAAAAAGAAACAGGAGAGCAGGAGGAGACAGAAGAATATTTTACTACGAGTATAGTAGATGGAGAAATTGTAACACAACGAATGTATACGTTTACTATCACACATATAAATAAAAAACTTACTGTAAAAGAACTACAAGTCTTTGTCAATGAAAATCAGGTAGATTTTAAAGGAAAGGTAAGTCTTTCAAAAGATGAAAATTCTATTGTCATAAAGGTTATTTATCAAAACGAAAAAAAGGAACGTATAGAGGTCGAAAAAAGCTATACGGTTTATGTAGATACAGAACACATTATTATTTATACCGACTTGGAAGACGGAAAAAGCTATTCTTACCCCAATATTTCTTTTGAGGCATATGCGTATTTGTCAGGAGAAGAAATTCCGGTAAGGGTGTCTGTGAATGACAAAAAAATAGCAGAAAAAACAGAGCATTGTTATGAATACCGTTTGCAAGAGGGAAAGAATAAAATTAGTATTCAAGCAGCGAAAGGAAAAAAGAAAGTTCAGGAAACATATCAGGTTGACTATCAGAAAAGTAAGGAAAAAATCTATATTGAAACAGATTTAAAAAATCAACAGGTAAGTGAAGAAAAGTTTCAGTTTAGAGCGAAAGGATACATAGGAGGAGAAGAAGAACGAATATCTGTAAAATGGAATGAAGAGGAAATTGCGTGGTCTGAAGAGGGAAGATACGAACTTCGTTTAAAAAATGGAGAAAATGTAATTTCTTTAGAATTAGGGGAGCAAAAGCAGAAATATTCTATTATTTATAAAGAAAATGTTGGAACAGGAGAAGACAAAGATGAAAATGCGCCGATTATTACCTGTTCTTTGAAAGATGGTGCTACGGTTAATAATAAAAATTTGAATTTTCAATTAAATGCGAAGGATTACCAAGGAAAATGGTTGGATCAATCGTATGTAACAGTAACATGTGGGGGAAAGAAGGCTTCTCTTATTTATGCAAATAAAAATCAGATCAGTTATAAAGCATTGTTGACAGAAGGTTACAATGTCGTGGTGATTAAAGTACATGATAAGGAAGGAAATACGGCAAAAAAAGCCTACAGCATTTATTATAAAAAATTGGATGGCGGAATCATTGGAACTGTCACGATTTCAGTGGAGGCTACCACGATTGGTTGTGGCAGTTTGATTAAGCCGACAAAGGTGGATATTCCAGAGGATACCAATGCAGCCGTATTGGTGTGTGAACTTTTGGAAAAGTATGGATTTACGTATGAATATTCAGGAACAAAAGAAAAGAACTTTTACCTGGCACGCATCAGTAAAAATGAGAATTTTTTGACACCTGCTGTGCCAAAAGATTTAGAGGCACATTTGTTACAGGAGGATAAAAACTATCCGGGAAGTTATTATTTAGACAGTTTAGGTGAATTTGATTTTGCCACAGGATCTGGATGGATGTATTCGGTAAATGGAATTTATCCTAATTATGGCTTTTCTGACTGCTATTTGCAAGATGGAGATGTACTTCGAGTGAGATTTACCCTTCGATATGGAGCAGACATTGGTGGTGCTATGGCAAGTGGAAATGGTGGAAATGAAGGAGATAGTGGAAATTGGGAAAAAGAATGGTAAAGAAAAGTAGAGGATTATGGTTGTGGGGTTGTATCATAGTTTGTTTTGCCCTACTTTTTGGGAAACATATAAGTCGGGCAAAGGAAAGTGAACAGATAGCTTCTTACTTGGAACGAATGGAGAATATTCTTTCTTGGGAAAGAACGTCACTGCAACTTGGAAAAGAAGATGATTTGTTTTTATATGAATTTCTGGAAGAGGCAGGAGAAACAGACACGGATTGGTATGCGTTTAGCATTGGAAGAAGTGGATATCAGTCAGATTACGGGGCATATCTTGCTGTATTAGAAGATATACTGACAACGGAATATAATAAAAATCCCAATTTTACAGAAAGAAAGGTCACTGATTTACAGCGTTTGACACTTACGGTTGGTGCGTTAGGGGGAGATGTACATAGTTTTGGAAAAGAACAGATAGACTTGCTTGGACATGCCAGTTATCTTTTAACGAGAATGCAGTTGGAAGAACAAGGGTTCAACGCAGTAATTTGGGCATTGATTACGATGAATGCATTTGATACGCAGGTACCTAAAACGGCAAAAGTAGATACAACATGGCTGTTGGAACGTATTTTGAAACAGCAGAATACAGATGGAAGCTTTTCATTGGACAAAGGAAATGAGGGGGATGTGGATGTAACAGCTATGGCGATACAGGCAATGGCACCTTTTTATAAACAGAGCAAAAATGCTTCTGGAAGGAAAACATATAAAAAGATAGAGAACAGTGTAGATCAAGCATTGCATTGGCTTAGTGAGGTGCAACTTTCCGATGGAGGATTTGAGAGTTGGGACACGGAGAATGTGGAAAGTAGTTGTCAGGTATTGTTGGCACTTTGTTCTCTTAATAGAAACGCTGCAACAGAAAAAGATTTTACAAAAAATGGAAATACATTGATGGATGCTATTTTTTCCTATCAAAATGCGGATGGAGGTTTTTCGCATGAAAAAGGAAGTGAAAGTTCAGATGGTATGGCAGGGCAGCAGGTTTATGAAGCATTGGCAGCATTTGTGCGATTGGAGGAAGGAAAAAGGACATTATTTGATCTTAGAGAAGAAAGTGCAGGGAAGGATGAGAATCCGTACCAACTAGAAAATATTCCTTCTATTTTTAAGGATGGCGAACATGTAAAAGTACATTATACTGTGACAAAAGAGGAGATAAAGCAAATCGAAGAATTGCCAGAGACAGTGACAAGTGAAGAGTATACGAAAGTTTTGGTTATGCTGGAACATTTAGAGCGTGCGGAAAACAGGAAAGCATATAAAAAATACGAGAAAAAACTGTTGGAAAAACAAAAAAAAATACAGAAGATCAAAGAAAAAATAAGTTTGGCAAACGAGTTGATGATGAAATATTTTTATCCTGTATCCAAAGAAAAAATAAAAGAACATAAAAAGGAATGGAAACAGGTAAAACAAATATATCAGGAGCTTGGTGCCTATGATCAGAAACAGATTATTGCCTATGAAACAATCGAGAAGAAAAAGAGTGTTTCTGGCAGTCCTATATGGTATATAGGGCTTTGTGCAGGAGGCATTTTTCTGTTAGGGATAATGGTGGTAACAGTGAAAAAATTTAATACGAATGTAGAAAACAAAAATTAAAACGTTTTGTAAACGTATAAGTAAGAAAGGATAGCGAGGAAGAAACGAATGGAGAAAATACAACAGCTTCAAAAAGAGATAGAAAAAGCAATTACGGGAAAAAGCAAACAGTTGACGTTGATTTTATCCGCATGGCTGGCAGGAGGAAATATATTATTAGAGGATATTCCTGGGGTAGGGAAAACAACATTGGCAGTTGCTATGAGTCGGGCAATGGGAATTTCTTATCAGAGAGTGCAGTTTACACCTGAAATTATTCCGTCTGATATTGTGGGGTATACCAGTTATCAGCCTGAAACTGGAACTTATGTTTACCAAGAGGGAGCTATTTTGTGTCATTTATTTTTGGCAGATGAACTTAATCGAGCCTCTGGAAAAACACAGGCAGCTTTATTAGAGGCAATGGAGGAAAAACAGATTACGGTAGACAAGGAGACTAGAAAATTGCCAGACCCTTTTTGTGTGATTGCAACACAAAATCCTTATGGTGCGGTAGGAACGCAGAAACTTCCACAGTCGCAGATGGATCGATTTATGGTAAGGCTTTCTTTAGGCTATCCAGATCACGAAAGTCAAATAAAGATTATCCAGATGCGGGCATGTGCAAATCCAATATCTGAGATACAGCCAGTAATGACAAAAGAGGAATTGTTGGAATGTAAGGAAAAGGTGAAGCAGGTAGAGGTGCATGATACCGTATTGGATTATATGGTTTCGTTGGCAGAGGAAACGAGGAAACATCCCTATGTGCAGATTGGTGTAAGTCCTCGTGGTATTTTGGCACTTTACAATATGGCAAGGGCATATGCGTTTATGGCAGGGAGAAATTATGTAATACCAGATGATGTAGCTGAAATCTTTTCTGCGGTCTGTGCGCATCGTATTGTAAAAAACGGAAAAGGAGAACATAGAACAAGAGAGCAGATTATGGAGGAGGTTTTAAAAAGTGTTCCGATTCCAAAGAAAAAATAAATCCGCATTAGTAAGGGAAAAAAGAAGGGTATGGATACGGCGGTTTCTTTGGCTGGCTCTTTTTTGTGTAGTTGTAGTAGTACAATTGATATGGAATGTATATGTGCTTGAAAAATTTGTGTATACATTGCTTTTGTTACCTGTTTGTACTTGGTGCATTAGGAAAAAAAGAAAAGTAGAGATTGAAATAAATGGGAGTGCAGAGCAGGAAGAATATGGGCAGACAAAACTGGAATTTGTAGTGAAAAAAGCTGGGAAATTACCATGGGTAGGCAGAGTTTGTTGTCAGGTACAAGCATGTAATCTACGAAATGGACAAAGAATGGAAACACTGGTAACTTTTTTTTACAGGGGAAAAGAAAACTACCAATTTACATTATCCAGTGATTGGGCTGGGGTTGTAGAAATTTCTATGAAAACTATTTTGATTGAGGATATGCTTGGCATATGGAAGAAAGAATGGAAATGCAATAAAACTACAAGGTGCTTATTCGGACCGAAAGAAGAAAAGAGAATGAAAGCACAAAGTCAGATACGGGAAAGTCTGGAGGGAATTTTGGAAAATGAGAAGAAGGGAATAGAGTTTGGAGATTTATCAGGTATTCGTGAGTTTCAGAAGGGGGATAACAGAAAACATATCCATTATAAAGCAACCCAAAAGTATGGAACTGTAATGGTGAAAGAATTTGTAAAAGACGAGGAAGAAGAAGTATGTTATCATGTTCATTTTCCTTGGGAGAGGACAGAAAAGAACTGGGAAGTGATTGAGTCATACATTGCATATTTATTTGAAATGGTAGAACAGGCAGTAAAGTCGGGAATGGCAGTAAAGGTTTGTTGGATAGAAAAAAGTAGTGGAGAGGAAAAAACAGAGCATATAAGCAATTTACTACAATGGAAACAGCTTTGTTGGACATTGTTGTCTGTGGACACTCTGCCACATGAGGTATAAAAGGAGCAGAAATGATAATCCAAAGAGAAGAAAGAAAGGGAAAAGGGCATAGGGAAAAGTGGATTGGCACGATTTTGGTAGTTCTTGCCTTTGTGGGAATACTGTTTTTCCGTACTGGTATGTTGTTATTGGGAAATAGGTGTCTGCGTGTCGTAGAAAAGAGATTTGGAATATTATTGCCAGAATATAGTTGCCATCCGTATCAAGCCATGTTTGAGCAGGTAGGAGCAATCGTAACAATTGTATTACTTTTAATTGGTGTGTATCTGCTTGGCAGGGAAGGTTGGAAACGAGGAGAGAAAAGTCATTTTGTTGTATTGGTAAGCTTTTTTCTATTGCTGGGAATTATGTTGCTAATTCCTTTTTCTGGGGAAAACTGGTGGGATAGAGCGCAAAATTGGTGTGAAAAACAGGTGAAGATGGTACGATATGGTGGAGAAACTTCCACGTTACCAAAAGGAGATTTTCGTGGAATAGGAGAGCGAAAAAGGAAAAAAGGAGTAGCGTTACAGGTTGTAATGGAGAAACCTGCTGATTTGTACTTGCGAGGCTTTGTAGGTGCAAAATATACGGGAAGTGGGTGGAAACTGATGGACGGAGACGCTATATATGCATCCAAAGAAGTGTTGCGTAAATTACAAAAGAATGATTTTTCGTATGCTTCACAGTTAGGAAGCAGTGCAAAGCTTTGTCAGGTTGGAGAGGAAAATTGTATAGCGATTAAAGTAAAGGGAGCCGATCGAGAGTATGTGTATACTCCCTATGGATTGCTGGAACAAGAGCTTCCTACAAGCAGTTCTTATCGTGAAGACGGATTGTGGAGTAAAGGAATTAGGGGACAAAAGAGTTATCAGTATAAGGCATATTCTAATGTGGTATCGAATTATCCATCTATTTCCATGAAAATATATCATGCCAAGGGAGCAGAGGACTACCTGATTGCGGAAAGTTACTATAATACTTATGTATATGAGAAGTATCTTACGATTCCAGAAGAGATAGAAAATTATTTAAAGAAGGAAGTAGGCGAGGTTAAAACAGACAAGAATCATATTTCCTATGAGGAGGCAAATGCGATTGTCAGTGACTTTTTAGCACAGCATTTGTCCTATAGCGAAAAGGTAAAAAAGTACGCAGGAGCATCGGATTTTGTACTTTGGGTATTACAGGAGGAAAAAAAGGGGTATGATTTACATTATGCGACAGTGGCAACTTTTCTTTATCGTTATCTGGGAATCCCAGCCCGTTATGTAGAGGGATATTGTGTAACAAAAGAGGATGTGGCATATAAGACTTCGTATGATATGATAGAGGTTTCAGAGGATCATGGACATGCTTGGGTAGAAATTTATCAGGATGGTGCAGGATTTATTCCTATGGAGGTAGATCCAAGTTATCAGGGAAAAATGAGTAGACCAAAACAGGGAGCAGAAGGAACAAAAAATCGGGTGAAAGAGCGAAGTGATACTGCGAAAGAGGAAAATAGTATACATAAAACAAATCCTTCAAAGGCAGAAAAACAAACGAAAGACAAAAAAAGAAACGATACATGGATATATGAAAGTGTATGTGTTGCTTTGCTTCTTCTTGTGTGTTTCATTGTATTTCTTCTTGTCAAAAACAAGGCTCAAAGAAAGAATATGCATCGAAAAATAGAAAGGCAGTATCGAAAATTATTAAAAAGGTTGAAAAGAAAGGGTGCTGTAATTCAGTTGCCACCAACAATGTGGATAAAACAGATGGAAGAAAAAGTCAAGGGGTGTACCTTACAAGAGTTAAAAATGGCAATACAAATCGGAGAAAAAAATAGGTACAGTAAAGAAACTTGTAAGGAAGAGGAATGGAAGCTATTAAAGTATGTGTATCGCAAAATAAGATAAATGCTTCCTTGAAAATAGAAACAGCTTCAGATAGTTGTATCGTAGGATATCTATCTGAAGCCGTTTTTTTACGATATGATGTTAGGAGCAAAAGACTTTTTGCTCTTGGTATCATCAATATTGTAGTTTGTGATAAGTAGATGTTGTGCGTTTTTATCATTACGATCTTGAAAGCTTACAAAATATTTTTTATCAAATTTATGCAATTGAAGTACATTCCCATTGGCACACTTTGTTCCTGGCTCATACAGGGATAAAATAAAATCTGTATTTTTAATAATTAGCATAAAGTTTGCTTTGCATTTTTTTAATAGAAAATTGGCAAGACGTTTTTGTTCTGCTTTTCCAAAAGCATTGTTGGCGTAAGTGCTAAATTCGGTATCATAAGGTGGGTCCAAAAAAATAAAATCCTGTTTGTGTGGTTTGTGCGTAAGGAAGAAATCTTCAAAGTCCTGATTACAAATACAGGTATTTTTTAATTGTTCCACTAATTCCGCAGACGAAAAATAGGCAATTTTTTTACTTAAATTTTTTTGATTATAAGAAATTCCGCCATAAGGAACATTGAATTTTCCGCTTTTGTTGTATCGGAACATGGAAGAATAACAAAATTCACGAATGAAGAAATAGATAGCGGTAGCAAAAGGCTTTGAAATATGCAATTCTTCAATGTGATTGTAAAGGTAGCGGAAATGCATATAAAAAGCATTTTTAAAGGCACCTTCAATATTTTGCGTAATATCTTCTTCGCAAAGTGTTCCTTTTTTTTCTTCAATGGATGCCATACGAATAACTTTGTTTGTATAGCTTTTTATTAGTTCTGTAATAAAATTTTCCAGTGCTATGTTAAAGTTACTTTTTAAGAGATCATTGAATTCTCCTGCATGGCTACACAAAAACTCTGTTGTTTGGTCAGAAAGCTGTTGCTTATCAATTTTTTTGGTTCGATACAATTCATAAATTTCCCGTAATTTTTTGGCATGTTTCTGCGTTAAATTGGAAATGTTCATCCAATTATTATTAATACCGCAAATTTTAGAGAAAAAATCTTCATTTTGTTCAGCAATCATTTCATATAGATGGATTAATTCGCTGGATTTGTCATTGATATAGTAATGTTTGCAGTCTAAAGAAAAGTAGACAGCTCCACCACCAATAAACGGTTCAAAATAATTCGCAGTTTTCTTTGGAAGATTCGGTAAAATATATTTTAATTCTTTTTCTTTTCCGCCAGGATATTTCAAAAGCGGAGAAAGTCTGTTTTCTTTTGGTTTTATACTCATAATACGCCTCGCAAATGTATATAGTTTATATTCGGTAGAAATAGTTATGAAATAATATGTATTGTGTACATATGTTCGATTTTTATTATAACAAATTTTAATATGTGAAACAAGAAAAATATGTTAGGAGGTAAACGTATTTACAGCCTTAGCAATTTGTTGTTCCCATAAATGATAGTCTGCCAGTTTTTCGGCAGATAGGGAGAGGGATTCCAAAAAGGAGAGTAGTTCTGTTATAGGCAATTCCTGTTGATAATAACGTTGAATGACTGCTACATACTGTGAAATTGTCAAGGGAACTACTGGAATTTTTTTCCCAAGCCAGCTTTCTCTGTTTAATAAAAAGAATTGCCACATAGTACGCAAGTGGATGCGGGAAGAAATGAATAATCCTAATACTTGTTTATCCGATTCTTGTTCCATAAAATGAAGTACATGGTCAATTACACTGGATGCTTCATGTTCCCACTGTCGTACACCTGTCATAAGGGAAACTTCGGGTAATAGAATTGTATTATCAAGGTAGAGTTCCATATCAGGTGTGTTTCCGACTCCAGGGGCAAAGCTGCGTGGAGAAAGGTCCTCTTCAATATTGAAATTTCGTTTCATGCGATGATTTCCCTGCACAGCAATCAAGGATTTCCAAGTATTTACTTCTAGCCAGAGTGCACTCATATCATCATTTGCCAGAATATCATCAAACTTTTCAAGGATAAATTGACGCTCTTTTTTTGTTTTGGATGCAACGCGAATAAAGTAATCCTCATTGTGATTGGTGATTGCTTTATCAATTGTTTTTTCCATGTCCTTTAGAGCCGAAATATTATCTGTCTTTTGGGTTTGAGCAAGCAGTAAATTGAGGTCAGCCTGCGAGCCAAAAGTAGTCTGTTCATAATCTTTTGCTGGAGAAGGCGTTTCTTTTTTTGACAGCAATTCCTGCAAAACAGATAACTTTTCTTGTATCAATTCTTGCCGTTCGGTGGCATTATCCCATGGAAGCATTATATTGTTGCTGCTGCCGTACCATTGCATATAGGTATCAATATCCGAAATATCTTCTGGATAGGAAAAAGAAAAGGTTCGTTGGAGAAGTTCTACCTTCTTTTTAGCATGAGTGGCTATTCGAACTTTCGTTGCAAGACTTCTTCCAGATAATCTAAATAAACCTGTATAGACTAAGGAACGTGACAAAGCCTCGGCGTAATCGTAGAAACTGTCTACTTTATTTTGCAGTTTTCCATAGTATGTTTCATATATGCTGGAAAAAAGTTGCTTGATTTTTTTCGTGTCCAGTTTGTTTGTCAGTAAGGCATATTGGTTTTTGAAATCTTCAATTGCTGCAAGCATACGAGGAATTTGTGCTGGTTCATCGCAACCAAATAAAAGTGCAAGCTCACTTCTGTTAAGACTTTCGAACTTTGTAAATGCTGATAAAACAAGCTGCATCGGAAAAATATCTGGATGCTTGCAGGGAGATTTGATTTTCTGAATTGGATTTGGAAGATGAAGCTTTAGTAATTGCTTTAAATATTGCTCCTGGTCAAATTGGTTTTGTATGATTTGGTGACCACATTCCGTTACGTGTATGATCCCTTTTTTGGAAACATATCCGAAACCTAAAAATTCATAGGTGCTTTTATCATTTCTTCCGTTACTCTCTGTTTCTTTTCTATCGTAAGAACCGGATAAATAATCCTCATAGGAAATTGTAGAAAGCCAGTTATCTTCTTCTCCATGTGCATGATAAATATAGGAACGCCTGACTGGATAGATTTTTTTTTGATTAAATGCACTGACCGATGTACTTGCCTCATTCCAGTTTTGTCCCTGTAATTTTCCAAAGTAGGGGAACCATTGGATTGTTTTTATAATACTTCTTGGTTTTGTCCTCCAATACCAGCTCATGGAAATGCTCCTTTCTTTTCTATTGCATATTAGGCAATTGCAAAATTTTCTTTTGGTTGTTTAAAATTTACATGAATAGGGTGTTGCATGTAAAATTCAAATAAAGCTTTTTCATTACTGTTTACTATACCATATAAAAATAGGAAAAGAAAGCGAGATGTTTTGGCATTGAAAAGGGAGGGGAGGATTGCTATAATGAAAAGAAAAACAGATACTACCATAAGACAGAAAGGGCAGGAAAGTATGAGAAATATACGTTTGGTTTTAGAATATGATGGTTCCAGATATGATGGATGGCAGAAGCAGGCAAGAAAGGGAAGTAATACAATTCAGGATAAATTGGAAAATGTATTGGAAAAGATGGAAGGAGAAAAAATTGAGGTAATCGGAGCTGCGAGAACAGAAGCAGGAGTGCATGCGTATGCACAGATTGCCAATTTTAAGACAAATACAGATATGAAAATGTATGAGATAAAACATTATCTGAATCGATTTTTACCGATGGATATTGCGGTGCTTGAGGTAGATGAAGTACCAGAACGGTTTCACAGTAGTTATCTTGCAAAATCTTTTAAATATGATTATAAGATTTCTATGGGAGAAGTACCGTCTGTTTTTCAGCGAAAGTATAATTACTATAGTTTTCATAAGTTGGATAGTTTAAAAATGCAGGATGCAGCAAAGTATTTGATAGGAAAACATGACTTTAAAACATTTTCAGATAATAAAAGAATGAAAAAATCTACCATCAGAGAGATTTATGATATTGATATTTATGCTGGAATTGATGAGATGAGTATTACTATACATGGGGATGATTTTTGGCCAAGAATGGTACGCATTATTGTTGGTACACTGCTGCAGGTTGGACGAGGAGAAATAGAACCGAAAGCTATGAAGACGATTTTGGAGAGTTGTGATAGAGAAAAAGCAGGGGAAGCTGCAGAGGCAAAGGGACTATTTTTGCAGGAAGTGTATTACTAAAAAAGAAAAAGCCAAAGTCGATTGTTTCTAATCCTATATCATAGTTTGTGGTTTATGGTAAAACAAGGGTGCTTGAAATGCTGGAAAATATGGTAAAGTTATAGTGCTTTGTGAAAGGCGGAAGGTTGACAGATTGGCTTTATAGAGGTATCATAAAAAGTACGTGTAATGTAGAAATTCCAGTCTGTTACAGATTTGGATAGAATTAGATTGCGATAGAGATGAAAAGAAAACTAGGAGGTTGTAAGATGGCAGCAGTGTACAATCACAAAGAAGTAGAGAAGAAATGGAAAAAATATTGGGAGCAGCATCCAGTCAATGTAAATGATGGGAAAAAAGAAAAATACTATTGTTTGGATATGTTTCCTTATCCTTCTGGAAATGGTCTGCATGTAGGACATTGGAGAGGTTATGTAATTAGTGATGTTTGGAGCCGTTACAAGATGCTTCAGGGACATTATGTTATTCATCCAATGGGATGGGATGCCTTTGGACTTCCAGCAGAAAATTATGCCATAAAGATGGGAGTACATCCAGAAAAATCCACAGCAGACAATATTGCAAATATTAAAAGACAGATTAAAGAAATCGAAGCTATTTATGATTGGGACATGGAAGTAAATACAACAGATCCTAATTTTTATAAGTGGACACAGTGGATTTTTGTAAAGATGTTCAAAGAGGGATTGGCTTATCAGAAAGAGATGCCAATTAACTGGTGCCCATCTTGTAAGACAGGTCTTGCAAATGAAGAAGTTGTCGGTGGTAAATGTGAACGTTGTGGAGCTGATGTAACAAAGAAAAATTTAAGACAGTGGATGTTAAAAATCACAAAATATGCAGATCGTTTATTGGATGATTTGGATAAATTGGACTGGCCTGAAAAAGTAAAGAAAATGCAGGCTGACTGGATCGGAAGAAGTCATGGTGCAGAAGTAGACTTTAAGATCGATGGAATGGATGAGGCGATTACAGTTTATACAACCAGACCAGATACCTTATATGGAGCAACTTTTATGGTATTAGCACCAGAACATGCTTTAGCAAAGAAGTTGGCAACAGATGAGACAAGAGCAGCAGTGGAAGAGTATATTTATCAGTCTTCTTTAAAGTCATCTGTAGACCGTATGCAGGATAAGGAAAAGACTGGTGTATTTACAGGTTCTTATGCAATAAATCCAATCAATGGAGCTAAGGTTCCAATCTGGTTATCAGATTATGTATTGGCTGATTACGGTACAGGTGCAATTATGTGTGTACCTGCGCATGATGATAGAGACTTTGAATTTGCAACCAAGTTTAATATTCCAATTATTCAGGTTATTTCAAAAGACGGAAAAGAAAATCCAAATTTAACAGAGGCCTATACAGAGTCAGGAATTGTTATTAATTCTGGCGAGTGGACAGGAAGAGATTCTGCTGAGTTAAAGAAAGAAGCACCTGAAATTATTGAAAAATTAGGAATTGGAAAGAAGACAACTAATTATAAATTACGTGACTGGGTATTCTCAAGACAGCGTTATTGGGGAGAACCTATTCCAATTGTACATTGTGAAAAGTGTGGAGCAGTACCTGTTCCAGAAGAGCAGTTACCATTATTATTACCAGAAGTGGAGAGTTATCAGCCAACTGGTACAGGAGAGTCTCCATTGGCTGATATTACAGAATGGGTGAATACAACTTGTCCATGTTGTGGCGGACCTGCAAAGAGAGAGACAAATACAATGCCTCAGTGGGCTGGTTCTTCTTGGTATTTCCTTCGTTACGTGGATAATAAGAATAATGAAGAATTGGTTTCAAAAGAAAAAGCAGATAAATACCTTCCAGTAGATATGTATATTGGTGGAGTAGAACATGCCGTATTGCATTTGCTCTATTCTCGTTTCTACACAAAATTCTTGCATGACATTGGTGCAATTGATTTTGATGAACCATTCAAGAAATTGTTCAACCAGGGTATGATTACTGGTAAGAATGGTATTAAGATGAGTAAATCTAAGGGAAATGTAATTTCTCCAGATGATTTGGTAAGAGATTATGGTTGTGATGCACTTAGACTTTATGAATTATTCGTAGGACCACCAGAACTTGATTCAGAATGGGATGACAGAGGAATCGATGGCGTTTACCGTTTCATCAACCGTTTCTGGAAGATGGTATTAGATAGCAAAGAAGCAAATGTAGCTGCTACCGATGAAATGATTAAATTACGTCATAAGATGGTTTATGATATTACTACCCGTTTGGAAAGCTTTAGCTTAAATACAGTTATCAGTGGATTTATGGAGTACAATAATAAATTTATTGAAATTACAAAGAAAAACGGTGGAGTAGATTTAGAAACATTAAATACAGCTATTATTCTTATGGCTCCATTTGCACCACATGTGGCAGCAGAGCTTTGGGAGTTATTAGGAAATGAAGGCGGTGTATTTGAGCAGAAATGGCCAGAATACGACGAAGCAGCAATGAAGGAAGATACCATTGAGATTGCAGTACAGATTAACGGTAAGACAAAGGGAACCGTTGAGATTGGTGCAGAAGAGGCAAAGGATTCGGTATTGGAAAAAGCAAAGGAAGCAATCTCTGATAAATTGACTGGAAATATTGTAAAAGAAATTTATGTACCAGGTAGAATTGTTAATATTGTAATGAAATAGTACAGTTGTTTGGAAACCGAGCAGTCTGTAGGTATGAAAAAGAAGGACCACTCGCAAGAGTGGTCTTTTCCTTATGTCAAAAGATAGAATATTAAAAAGTAAAATGGTTTTATCAGAAAAGAGGTTAAAAAGATGCGAGAGATGGAATTTAAAATGGAACGTCAGAATTTAGTGGAGGTTGGACAAAAGGTAGAAGTAGTGGAGCGTTCTTGCCCCGCAAATTACCACTATATTATTAAACCAGCAGTGGCTATGTCTGGATGTGTAGCTGTGGGAGACCGATTAAGTGTATTGGAAGGGGTTGTAAAAGATATTAAACATAATGCGCAAGGGTATTATGTGGTTGTAGAATTTGATGAATAAACGTTTAAAGCAACTTTATAAAAGGGCAAGAAAATCCACTGCCATTAGGCGGTGGGGACTCTTGCCCTTTTATATGAGCAAGTGGCAACGCGGATTGCGAATAGCCGCTTGACCTGAGAAAAGCTCTTTGTTTGGCAAGGGGCTTTTCTTAGATAATTAAAAGTAATGTACCTATATGCTATGAAATAGCATGGACTAAAGCATTTGCTTTATGGTTTGATAGGCAAGTTGCTCCTGTGGAGATAATTGCTGTGTACTGATTGCTTCCATAATTAAAGAAACTTCTTGTTTGGTAAACGTTAAATTTTTCTCCTGCATTTGTTTTTGAAGGTCCATGAAAAGTGGAAGGGCTTGTATAGGAGTTAATTGATCTGCCTGTTTCAGAAAATTTGTAATAAATTGTTTTTTGTGTGGATTTATTTGATTCCATACGGGATTGTTTGTCCAATCTTGGTTGCTCATAGCACTTAGCTCCTTTCCTTGTTGTTTTGGTACGATTCGAAAAAATGCTCAATCATAGGAAATAGTTGATTCCTTGTAAAATTTCCACTTTCTTTTGGTGGAAGAATATCTTTCATGCTGCTATAAGTGCGATACAATTTCTGGGCTTTAAAATAGTTTAGCAGAGTATTGATAAGTTCTGATTCTTTTGGGGTACTAACTTCTTGAAGACCAAGAAGAAGACCTTCATAGTCTGTAGGAGTTTCAGAAATATCACAGGCTTGAAGATCTGGTGATGAACTGGCTGAGAAAGAGTCCATTAATTCACCTGCTTTGATAAATACTTCCATGGTTGTCTTGGATTTCTGATTAATAAATGGAAGTGCAGCATTCATTAAATCAACAACATGATGGTAAGATGAATTTTGATTTTCCGACACAAAAAATCCTCCTTTTTGCTTTGTTATACTTTTATAAGTAATGTTATGCAAAAAGGAGGATACTTAGAACTATTTATGCTTCTGGATAAATTGAATGTGCATCATCTATGTTGTATAAGATGGTATCCAGAAAATGTTTTGCAAGATATTTAGCCATTGGTAAATTCATATCCAGATAGTTTCCGCAGTTAAAAGCTGCAGCACCTGGTACCTGTCCTTCAAAATCACGGATAAATTCAAATAAGGATGTCATAAGAGGAACAATATCCTTTGATGTGTAGTCTCCCGCTAGTAAAAGATAAAATCCTGTTCTACATCCCATAGGACCAAAATAAATCGTTTTAGAAGCATAGTCTGGGTGATTACGAAGGTAGGTTGCGGCCAAATGTTCTATGGTGTGCATTTCGGCCGTGTTCATAACAGGTTCAAAGTTTGGTCGGGTCATACGAATGTCGAAGGTAGTGACCATTTCTGAACCAATGGCATCTTTTCTGGAAACATAGATTCCAGGAAGTAATTTTAAATGGTTTATAGTAAAACTTGCAATTTCTTTCATGTGAAAACCTCTCTCTCTTTCCTAGTTGTGTTGTTAGCAAATTTTTATATACGGTTGTATATCAGCCATTATAGCATAAAAGTAAAATAGGAACAATAAGGGGGATGGATGGTATTTTCTCTTTCCACAGTTACCAAAAATAGTAATAGGAGTTGTAAACAAAAAAAGTAATGAAGTTTGTAACCTAAAAACATTACATGTTTTAGAAAGAATATAATTTACTTTACTTTTATAGAAATGTAATATATAATAACTAAGAAGTGCGTAATTTGTAGAAAAAACAGTGATTGCGAAAATAAATGGACGTTTATCATAATGTCTATTTTCTTTTTGGAAATGTATCAATAGGATTCTAACTTGTCTTAACATAAAATATTTGTTCAGTTTAATTTCAATCGCAGTAGGTCGGAATTTTTTGATAGTTGTTTTCGACTGACTTCATTATTCTGTAATGTTCCAAACTAAAATAAGCATCTAGCAGGAAATAGATAATTTTAACGAAAGGTGAGTTGTATAATATGGAAGAGTTCTTTAGAGACTATAAGATAGATCGTATGATTGGTAGTGGTGCATATGGACAAGTGTATCGTATTACTCGTGAAGAATTTGGTCATATCTATGAAGCTGCTTTAAAAGTAATTGAATTACCAAAGAATTTATCGGAAGTTGAAATTATGTATCAGGAAGGGTTTTCTGAGCAAAATGTGACAGCATATTATCAAAGTGTAGTAAGAGATATTGTTTATGAAGTAGAATTAATGGCTAAATTAAAAGGAAACTCTTATATTGTTAGCTATGAAGATCATAAAGTAATCGAGAAAACAGATAGTTTTGGCTGGAAAATTTATATTCAAATGGAATTGTTGACCCCCTTATTAGAGCATATAGAAAAAAAGGGTATGACTTATTATGATGCGTTGCACTTGGGAATTAACATATGTAAGGCATTGGAACTGTGTCAAAAACACAAGATTATACATAGGGATATAAAACCAGAAAATATTTTTGTTTCTAATAATGAAGAATATAAATTAGGTGACTTTGGAGTTGCCAAGCAGCTAGAACGAATGGATAGTCATTTCTCGCAAAAGGGTACCCAAAATTACATGGCACCAGAAATTTTTAGAGGCGTAGAATATGATGCAACTGTAGATATTTATTCTTTGGGAATTGTATTGTATCGATATTTTAATGACAATCGTATGCCATTTTTACCGCCATTACCTTTACCGATTTGTTTTTCCGACAAGGAAAAGGCTATGAGTAAAAGACTGGCTGGAGAAAGGATGCCAAAACCATCAAAAGCATCTGAAAGACTGGCAGAGATTATATTAAAAGCATGTGCCTTTAACCCGGATGAAAGATATAAAGAAGCGAAACAATTAAGAATTGAATTAGAAAGAGTTCTTAGTGAAGAAGAAGATCAGGTATTGATTGAGCCATTGCAAAAACAAAAAAATGAAAATAAGGATGCTTTTCAAAGAGAAGAAGAACCAAAAAAGGAAACAGAGACAGTAGTTTTAATAGGGGCAAGCAAAGAGGAGAATACATCACAGCCATCCTTAGGAGAATTCGTAGCTACCGAAGGTGATGCGTCACAGAAAACGCAGTTAGATGTTCCGACACAAGAAACAGAAATACTGGATGGAGACGAGACCATTCAAATTTTAGAAGTGCCACAAAGAAAAAATAATACATGGAGATTTGTCATTGGCGGATTAGCAGGAATTGCAGCAGTTCTAATTTGTGTGATATTTTTTGGGGCGAATGGAAAGCGAGGGCATAGCTCGGTAATAAAAGTAACAAATAGTCCGACTTTGGTAGAAACGGTGAAACCATCGCCAACTGTAAAAGCATCTCAAAGGCCAAAAGAAACGATGAAGCCGACAAGAAAAACTAAAAAGGCAAAGAAATCAGGAGAAAAGGCAACGAGTAACCATACGGCAGTACCATCGTTACATCCAACAACAGAGGTGTCCGTAGAGCCGACAATAAATCCAACAGCCAATTCAAATACAGATGTAGTTACGGAAATCCCTAAACCGACAAAAGATGGAAATTCGCAAGAGACAATTGATATTGAGCCAGATGGAGAACAGGAAATTGTAATGGAGTAAGAAAGGGATGAACAGAACATGAAAAGAAAAGTGAGAGCGTTTATATGCGTGATTATTATGCTAATGTCTAGTGTTTTATACAATTATAATGGAAACATACAAGCTAGTACTTTGAAGTATGTTAAATTGAATACAAATTACATTATGAAGGACAAGTATGGTTTTACGAAGCTTACCGTTAACGGTTCTTCTAAGAGTATTAAAAATGGAGTAAAAAGCCTTAAATTCAAATTAAAGTATGAAGGAAAATATGTAGTAAAAACAGTAAATAAAAAAGGACAAAAGAAGACTACTATTTTTTATGTGGATGGAACAAAGCCACAGATAAAATGCGTAACTGTTGGAAATAAAGTCATTGTTACCGTAAAAGATGATAGAAAATTGAGTCAGGTTTTATTAAATGGGAAAAAAGTAAAGAGTAAATTTACAATAGCGACAGCGGGAAATTATAAGATAGAGGCAAAAGATAAAGCTGGTAATAAAATAGTGCGTACAATAAAAGTTGGAAAATCTGAAGTGAAAGAAACAGAAATTCCGGTAACGGAAATACCAGTAACAGAAATGCCAGTAACACCAACAACATATATTCCTGAAATGACAACAGAGCCAACGCCTAATATTTCTCAGGCGACGGATAAGCCAACCGCAACACCGGCTACGGCTCAGCCTGAAAAGACAGATGCAATTAGCACAACGATGGAGCCAGATGATTCATCAAAAGGACAACTAGAAGATTGTTCACATATATGGAATACATCTATATTGCTAGAACCTACTTGTGAAAAGGATGGTGTTGAAAGATTTGATTGCTCATTATGTGGAAAAATTAAATATGAAACACTTCCGATGAAAGGACATAATTTTGTTATTAAGGATATGAGTGAAAAGTATAAGGTGAAGGAGGAAACATGCACCACTGCTGGAATTTATTATTATGCTTGTAAAAATTGTGGTGAAAAGTCTGATTTGACATATGAGGTGCCAAAGCTTGGACATGATTTTATAGAGAAGATAGATGAAAAGGCACTTATAGAAAAAGCTACATGTGTGCAGGGAGCAAGGTATTATAAGATATGTTCGAGATGTAGTGAGTTAAGTGATGAAATTTGGAATACAACTGAACTGTTAAATCATCAATATAATACAAAAAAGATTCTTAGTGAACCAACACAAGTATCAGATCAAAGTTATGAATTATGCTGTGGTATTTGTGGTAAGTCAAATGGACAAATCTATTATGAAGAAGGAACGCATTTAGATACTAAAGTTCCACATGTTTATGGAACTGCATATTTGGGGTCATTAAATCACACTACATATTCTTGTGTTGTAGATTCTTATTATCACGCGGTGAAGTATTCAGGCAGTTTATCGGGAAGAAACTATGAATATTATTCTTATTTGCAAAATGTTGTTCCATGTACAGACCCTTTGGGAATATCTTTTCATGCATGTGCAATAGATGAAGAAAGTGGAATTAAGCAGTATCAAATTGCCACGTTAAATGTTACCAGTGAACAGCTTGAGGAAATTAATAAAAATGATACACAGGAGTACATAGAAAAGTTGATTAATAATTATATTTCAACAGGATTAATGATGTCAAATGCGCAAAATATTTCGGGGGGTTCTTATGTTAATATGCTTGCGCCAAGTGGCATGTATGAATATATGCTTATTTTGGTAGAGGATATGGCAGGCAATATTACAGTTGTTTCTACAGAAGCTATGTCGTTTTAAGAGGTACGATTAATTGTAAATGATAGTATTACGAAGTATTAAAGGAGGAAGAACAAAATGAATAAAATAGAGAAAATATTGAGAGTGAATAAAAAAACATATCTTTATGCCAAAAGAGTAAAAATAAGAGAAAATTTGATAAAGTCAGCGTTTCAGTTGGTTGGTGCTATTTTAACTTATCCGAGAGGGAAAAAGGAGACACTAGCTGAATATAATACATTAAAAAAAGAAGGCTTTATATATCAGCCTAAGAATAAAAAAGTACATTCTAAATTTTATCTTCCATTGCTAAAATTAGAAGAAGATTTAGAAAGTGATGCGATTCAGTATTCTATTTTTATGTTTGATGATTACTATGAATTCGATGAATTAGAAAGGATGAAAAAAAAGAATTATATAGGAAAAGATACGGTTGTACTGGATATTGGGTCTAACATAGGAAATCATATGTTGTTTTTTAGTAATGAATGTAAGTGTAAAAAAGTGTATGCATTTGAACCAGTATTAGATACCTATAAAATTCTTGAAAAAAACATTGAGATAAACCATTTGGAAGAAAAGGTGACTGCCTACAATTATGGAGTAGGAGAAAGTGTGGCTAAAGCAAATTTGTCCTCTTACGATTTACATAACATAGGTGGTGCTACTTTAGAATTGTCAAATGATGGTGCCATTCCTATTTTATCGATTGATTCTTTGGAACTAAAAGATAAAGTTGGATTTGTAAAGATTGATACAGAAGGTTTTGAAGTTGGCGTTATGAAAGGCATGATGAAAACAGTGGAAAGGGATAAACCTGTGTTTTGGATTGAGACAAGTGGAGAAAACTTTGAAACGATTAAGAAAATGTTGAAGCCACTTGGGTATCAGAATATCTATTCATTAGGAATTGGGGATTACATATTTAGTGTAAAGTAAGCTTTGCAATGTAGACTGAAAAATTTATAGCGGAAGGGATAAGTAGGAGAGTAATAGAAAATATTAAAAAGATTGGTAATGGGTTTAGCAAAATATGAAATTGCAAAATAAGGAAGGAAATAAGAAAAATATGAAAAGAAGAATGAGAGCGTTTATATGCGTGATTATTATGCTAATGTCAAGTGTTTTATATAATTATAATGGAAACATACAAGCTAGCACTTTGAAGTATGTCAAATTGAATACAAATTACATTATGAAGGACAAGTATGGTTTTACGAAGCTTACCGTTAACGGTTCTTCTAAGAGTATTAAAAATGGAGTAAAAAGCCTTAAATTCAAATTAAAGTATGAAGGAAAATATGTAGTAAAAACAGTAAATAAAAAAGGACAAAAGAAGACTACTATTTTTTATGTGGATGGAACAAAGCCACAGATAAAATGCGTAACTGTTGGAAATAAAGTCATTGTTACCGTAAAAGATGATAGAAAATTGAGTCAGGTTTTATTAAATGGGAAAAAAGTAAAGAGTAAATTTACAATAGCAACAGCGGGAAATTATAAGATAGAGGCAAAAGATAAAGCTGGTAATAAAAAATTTCGTGTAGTTAAAGTGAAAGAAGCAAAGGTGCAGGAAACGGAAATACCTGTAGTTACTGAAGTACCAGAAACAAAAGTTCCTGCAGTTACAAGTAATCCATCTATAGTACCAGATGTTAAGGATGAATGTGATCATTTATGGAACGATGGAGTTATTGTAAAAAAAGCAACCTGTACAGAAAAGGGAGAAATAAGGTATGAATGTAAAATCTGTGGGGTAGTTTCGACAAAAGATATTTCGATTATTGAGCATGTATATCAGAAGGATATAGATAGTAGAGTTGTTAAGGAAAAAGCTACATGTCAGCATGGAACGATATATTACACTAGATGTAAATATTGTGGACAGGCAGGAACAGATACATGGACAAATTCTGATATACTTGAGCATGATCATAAATTAAAGAATAATGTTTTAGCTTCTTCGCCAACTTGTCAATCGCCAGCAAATTACTATTACTCTTGTAGTATGTGTGGAAAAGCAGTAAAGGATAGCCAAACATATCAAGGAACCATACTTGATTCTAGCAATCATGTTTCGCAAGAGACACATGTACATGCTGCAACTTGCATAGCAGAAGGATATAGTATACATTATTGTACATACTGCAAAAAAGAATACGGAGAACGGTTTGATTATATTGAAATGCTTGGTCATATTTATGATGAAGAAAAAGGATCCCATAAAACTGTAATTTCAAAACCTACTTGCACGTCTGAAGGAACGTATCAATTAGATTGTGCCAGAGAAAAATGCAATGAGACATCTAATAAGATATATAAAACTCCAGCACTGAATCATGATTATAGTGTAGAAAAGACAATTTCAGAGGCAACGGCAGCAGAAGATAGGACATATACATTAAATTGTTCAGTATGTGGAACTGGAGACGGGCAGACACATACCGATATAGGAACACATACGGATCATAGACCACCAGGAATCGCATTAGCACTTACCTTTAATACAGGTGAGACATCGCCTATTTCAACTTATTATCATGGATTTAATATATTGCCTACAGGTATTCAATATAATAATCCAAATGCTATTCCCGGCGTTTACATCAATATTCAGGTACAGGATGTTGAAGCAGGGATTAAATCTGTTTCATGGCAAGTAGTCGGTTTTTCGGATCCTACCTATATCAATAATTGGAATGAAACAAATGCATTAAAAGCATGGGAGCAAGTTGAAGGTATTGGAATGTATAGTAGGAAATGTTATGGAACTACTGAACCGGTATTTGTTGCATCTGAAGCATATTTGTCACTAGATCCTAAAGTACTTGGAAGTAATGAACAATTTGTTGTTGTACGTGTAGAAGATGTAGCAGGTAATATTTCAATTCTTCGTAGTTGGGATTTGTGTGCCTATTAATCTAAATAGGTCAAAGGATTTAAGTTCAGAAGTTGAGAGTTATAAAACACAATTTGACGAATCTTATATAGATGTGTTACACTTAAAAGTATGTAAAATGTAGTATAATGAAAAGGTGAATACAAGGAGGCTTATCAATGATAGGAGATAAGAAGATTTTATATAGTGGAATGCAGGCCACTGGTAATTTAACATTAGGAAATTATCTTGGGGCTTTGAAGAACTGGATTTCATTATCAGATGAGTATGAATGCTTTTATGGTGTAATGGATTTACATTCATTGACAGTTAGACAGAATCCAGCAGAGTTTCGTAAAAGAGCCAGAATGTTATATACATTATATGTTGCAGCAGGGTTGGATCCAGAGAAAAATTGCATCTATTTTCAGTCACATGTTTCCAGTCATTCTGAGTTGGCATGGTTGTTAAATTGCTTTACTTATATGGGAGAACTTAGCCGTATGACACAGTTTAAGGATAAGTCAGCAAAACATGCAGATAACATAAATGTAGGACTTTTTACTTATCCAGTATTGATGGCAGCAGATATTTTATTATATCAGGCAGATGTAGTTCCTGTTGGAGCAGATCAGATGCAGCATTTAGAGATCACAAGAGATATTGCTACAAGATTTAACAATATATATGGAGATGTATTTACTATCCCAGAGGGTTATCTTGGTAAGGAAGGTGCAAGAATTATGAGCCTTCAGGACCCAACTAAAAAAATGTCTAAGTCAGATGAAAATGTAAATGCAAGTATCTATTTATTAGATGATCCTGATACGATTATTCGTAAATTTAAAAGAGCAGTTACGGATTCTGGAAGTGAAGTTTGCTATTCAGAAGATAAACCGGGAATTTGCAATCTTATGGATATTTATGGTGCTACAACTGGAAAGACAACAGAAGAGATTCAAAAAGAGTTTGATGGAAAAGGTTATGGTGAATTTAAACTAGCTGTAGGAGAAGCTGTTGTTTCTATGTTAAAGCCATTACAAGAGCGTATGAAAGAATTAGAGGCAGATAAGAGCTATATTGATAGTGTGATTAAGGCTAATGATGAAAAGGCGCAGTATGTGTCTATGAAAACATTGCGTAAAGTACAGAAAAAACTTGGTTTAACAGAAAGAATAAGATAAAAATAAAAGCTATAGGATAAAAAATAGGGAAGTCCTTTACCTGTAATAAGGTGAAGGAACTTCCCTGTTTTGTTTATTAGCGGTGATAAAATTCTGTAAATTTATCCATACGTGTGCTCATATTTAAGAACAGTAAGTCTACCAATGTCATAGCTGCCATAGATTCCACAACAACGACACCACGAGGAACAATAATCGGATCATGTCGTCCTTTGATATTTATATTGATGTTTTCTCCTGTGGTAGAAACCGTTTGTTGGGTTGCAGAAATAGATGGTGTTGGTTTAAATGCAGCTCTTAGAATAATTTCAGAGCCATCACTTAATCCACCTAAAATTCCCCCAGCATTATTGCTATATTTGTGGATTCCTGTGTTATCTTCATAAAAGTTGTCATTGTCCTGTGATCCAAGCATAGAAGCTGCATCAAATCCAGCACCAATTTCTACTCCTTTAATTGCGCCGATTGACATGATACCTTTTGCAAGATTTGCATCTAATTTTTCAAATACGGTTTCGCCAATTCCAGCAGGTACACCACTGATAATACATTCAACAATACCACCAGCAGAATCTTTGTTTTCCATTGTAGTGGAAAGAAAATCTTCCGCTTTGGAAGAAGCATCCAAATCAGGCATATAGAGAGGACTTTTAAAGATATTTTCTTTGCTGCAATTATTATAGTTAATTTCGATTGGTCCAATTGACTTGGTATATGCACTTACTTCAATACCGATTGTTTTTAAAATGAGAGAAGCAACGGCACCACCGGCAACACGTGCAATTGTTTCACGCCCAGAGGAGCGTCCGCCACCTCTATAATCTCGAAAACCATATTTCTGGTCAAATGTATAGTCTGCATGACCTGGTCTATAGTAGCTTGCAATTTCACTATAATCTTGTGAACGTTGCGTTTTATTATGAACCATCATTGAAATTGGTGTTCCAGTTGTGCGACCCTCAAAGACACCAGAAAGAATTTCAATTTCATCAGCTTCCTTGCGGGGAGTAGAATATTTAGTGGCTCCCGGCTTTCTTCGATCCATATATGGTTGAATCATACTTTCATTTAAGTAAAGTCCTGCAGGACATCCATCTATTACAACGCCAACACCTTTTCCATGAGATTCGCCCCAAGTGGATACTCTAAAAATTGTACCGTAACTTGAACCTGCCATAATTTCACAACCTTTCTTTTTTAACAAAACAGAATAGAACTGTTATTTTATCTATGTGAGTAACGAGCCAAAGTTTTATGTCTAGTATGGAAAACCATGGCGATTGCCGCGACCACTTGAGAAGTATACACAGCATGTCACATAGTTCTATTATATAAAAAATAAAAAAAGGTTGCAAGAAAAGAAGGACAAAACGGAAAAGACTTCATAAAATATAGTACAGAGAATGAAAAGAGGAATGGATTATGGAGCAGACAAAAGGAGAGCAAGATGTTCTGGTAATTGATGATAATACTATTTATGAAATAGATATGAATTGCATGCGATGCAAAAAGGGAGATTGCATTGAACAAAATAAGAAGTTAAAAAAATATGAGAAAAAACAGTATGATGAATGGATAAATAAAAAAATTTAATATATGTTTTATTTATGAAGTAAGCCAGAAGAAGAGGCTTCCAGCTTACTTCAACCTAAGAACTAGAGAATTTAATCCTATCAGGAAAGTGCCTTACAAAAACAAATGGGCTTTCCTATCTTCAAGGCATACACCTTTAAATACTGTAAAACAGTGATAAGATTATAAGAATGTAGCAAAGGGGTTATGAAAATAACCACTTTGATTTATCTGCAAGCAGGTTTAGCAAAATGAATTTCCATTGCCGCAGCAGCAGAGGATAAGTAAAATCCAGATGATGCAGCTAGAATCATTGTTACCGCAGCCACAGCCAAAGTTGCCAAAGCCATTGTTATTGCCGCAGCAGCTTAGTAAAATTAAAATCCAAATAATCCAAGAGCATCCTCCATCGTTGTTGCATCCGCATCCTGTGTTACAATTTGTTGCTGCTAAATCACTCATATTGAGCCTCCAAAATCTTTTTACAATGACATTCTATGCAGTACTGCTTGGACTCTTTCGTATGGATTTAAAATTTTTTGTTTTTTTATTGGGGACAAGGGCGTTTGCTTGAATACACGGCAGATTATTTGACTGCATATATTATAGAATAGTGGAGTTGGGTAGGGAAAAAGGAAGAGGATGTGATTATGTGGAACGGGCTAGAAGATTAATTGGTTTACAAGAAATAGAAGAACAGGCATATACGGGAAAAAAGATTGGAATTGCTCTGTTTGATACTGGAATTGCGGCAGGACATCCAGACTTTCGTGGAGATGGAAAAATTGCAGTATTTAAAGATTTTATTAATAATAAGCAGGGGGCTTATGATGATAATGGACATGGGACACATGTGGCAGGAATTGCTGGGGGGACAGGAATTGCCTCTAGTGGAAAATATCGAGGAATTGCAACTCAGGCACATTTTATTGTAATAAAAATATTGGATCATTTGGGGAATGGAAATATTGATAATGTGTTACAGGGGGTAGATTGGTTAATTAAAAATCAGAAACGATATGGGATAAGAGTAGTAAATATTTCAATTGGTTCGGGAAAAGAAGAGGAAATAGGAGAAGAATCGGAGCTAGTACAGGGCATTAATGCACTTTGGGATGCAGGGATGGTTGTATGTGCCGCAGCGGGGAATAATGGTCCAACACCAGGTAGTATTGGTGCGCCTGGAAATAGTAGGAAGCTAATAACGGTGGGAGCATGTGATGATAATGAAGAAATTATTTTAAACGGAAGGACAATGAAAAATTATTCGGGGAGAGGACCGACAAAATGTTGTATTAAAAAGCCAGATTTAGTTGCACCTGGAAGTAATATTATAAGCTGTAGCAGCAATTGGAAATATAAAAGCAATTTTGCATTTTACGGGGGAGGAAATCAATTTTATACAGTAAAAAGTGGTACGTCGATGGCAACACCGATCGTGTCAGGAACGGTGGCACTTTTGTTAGAAAAGTATCCTGAAATGAGTAACAGAGAGGTAAAAATTCGATTAAAAAACAGATCAGAAGATATGGGGCTACCTCATGACAAGCAAGGATGGGGAAGGTTGAATGCAAAAAAACTTCTTTTGGATTGATAGTTAAGAAAGCATTTTTACATTCCTTTACATTCCAATAGGACTAAGGTATAATGGATACATTGTGAACAGCAGTTAGAAGAAATGCATGGATAGAAAAGTGTGCATTTCTACCATTGGATAAGGAGTGCAGATTTACAATGCAAGAAATAGGATTACAGACAAAAGATTATTATTTTGATTTGCCACAGGAACAGATTGCACAGGACCCTTTGGAAGATCGTTCCAGTTCTCGGTTGTTGGTGTTAGATAAAGAAACAGGAGCGCGGGAGCATCATATCTTTAAAGACATCAAAAGTTATTTAAAGCCAGGAGACTGCCTTGTATTGAACAATACGAAGGTAATTCCTGCAAGATTGATAGGAGAAAAAGAGGGAACTGGTGCAAAGGTAGAAATTTTATTACTAAAGCGTAAGGAAAATGATATTTGGGAAACATTGGTAAAACCTGGGAAAAAGGCTCGTCCAGGAGCAAAGATTATATTCGGAGGAGGATTATTGTCCTGCGAAATTTTATCCATTGAAGAAGAAGGAAATCGCTTGATACAATTTTCTTATGATGGAATTTTTGAAGAAATTTTAGATCAACTTGGACAAATGCCATTGCCACCATATATTACACATCAGTTACAGGATAAAAATCGTTATCAGACTGTTTATGCGAAATATGAAGGTTCTGCGGCGGCGCCTACAGCAGGGCTTCATTTTACAAAGGAATTATTGAAAGAAATAGAGGAAATGGGTGTGCGTCTGGCTTATGTGACTTTGCATGTAGGTCTGGGAACGTTTCGACCGGTAAAAGTAGACAATGTGAAGGAACATCATATGCATTCTGAATTTTATCAGGTGGATGCGCAGGCTGCAGAGAAGATTAACCAGACAAAAAAAGAAGGCGGAAGGATTATTTGTGTAGGAACGACCAGTTGCCGTACAATTGAATCTGCGGCAGAGGAAGATGGAACGATGAAGCCTTGTAGCGGGGAGACAGACATTTTTATTTATCCAGGCTATAAATTTAAAGTGTTGGATTGTCTGATTACGAATTTTCATTTGCCAGAGTCTACATTGCTTATGTTAGTTTCTGCCTTGGCTGGACGAGAACATGTATTAGAGGCATATAAAGAAGCCGTTGATATGGGATATAGATTTTTTTCTTTTGGAGATGCTATGTTTATTCATTAATGATTCTTCTAAAAAAAGTAGTGTTTTACATCAAAACTTGTTTACTGGTGTAAGGCACTACTTTTTTTATAGAAAAATTTATTTTATAGAGTTAAAATATTCCATTTTTGGTTTGTTCCAATTACTGTTTATTATGAGAAGAATAGGTAACATAATTATAAGAATGAAGTACATCTTCCGCTTTTAAAAGTGAAGTTTCATCATAAAATTCAATACATAATACGCCGCTGCTATCTTCTCGATTGTGAGAAATTCCAATATTTTTTAAACTAACGTCATGACTGGCAAGAATAGTTGCAATAATAGCAATTTCCCCTTTTTTATCTGTTACATCAATATGTAAATCGTGTGTGCTTGCAATAGCCCCCATTGGTTTTGTAGGAATTGAATCGCGATAAGTTTTGGAATGTTCAAAAAAGGAAGTTATAAAAGCACTATCCTTTTTCTGAATGGCCTCTTTCATATCTGTCATGTATTGAATATAAAGATCAATAAATCGGATAATACTGTCTGGGTTCGTGAGACAAATATTTTCCCACATAACAGGAGAAGAAGAAGCAATTCTTGTAATATCTTTAAAACCACCTGCTGCTAATGCATGCATATGTTCCTTTTCATCATCATGTTCTCGAACCATATTTACCAGTGAGGCCGCTATGATATGTGGAACATGACTGATAGCTGCCACAATATCATCATGAGTATCTGGTTGCAACACAACTGGAATTGCACCAATTCTGGAAACGATGTTTTCCATTGTGTCAATCATGGATTGCGGTGTTTGGCTGGTAGGAGTCAGAATATAAAACGCATTTTCTAACAGTTCGGTTGTAGAATTTTCATATCCGGTTTTTTCAGATCCAGCCATAGGATGTCCACCGACAAAGTTGGCATCCATATGCTGTTCAGCTATAGCCTGGTGAATATTGCCTTTAACGCTTCCAACGTCAGTTAAGATACAGGTCGGTTTCATAATCTGTTTTAACGCAGGAAGGTATGAAATATTACGCAGAACGGGCGCACAGAGAAAGATAATATCACACTCTGGAAATCCATCGGTAAAGGATGTGACAATACGGTTTAGAGTGCCTTCTTCCTGTGCTAAAAGTAAATTTGGATTTGTGTTGTTTGGATTGTAGTTATATGCAAGGAGAGTTGCATTTGGATAGAGTTTTCGCAAGTTTCTGGCGATAGAGCCTCCGATTAGTCCAAATCCAATAAAACCAAATGTCTGTTGTGTCATTTTTATTCTCCTTTCTTTGGTTGTGTGCTTTTTTTCTCTGTGTGTTTCGTATCTGTATTCTTCTTCTTTTTCGTATCTTTCTTTGTACGATCAGGAGAAGTAGTGTCTCCTAGTGATAAATCCGCATTATGTGTGCCTGTGTGGTAACTACAGACGGTTGTAAGTTCCTTTGGTGAAATTACATAAGGGCTGTCAGAAGTAGTAGCTCCTTTTTCATCTTTTTTCAACATAATTTTTGTTACAATGGAACTTGCCGGGCATGAGGAACTGGCAACTTGTCCTGATGTTGTGCAAATATTTACAGACATATGTGTGTCACAGTATTCTGTTGGTATGTGGCCTGCAAAATATTCTTTTTTTACAGTAGAGCCACCGGGTGCACAGTCGCAAACTCCTTTTCTGGCAAGTTTTCCTGATTTTGTACAAATGGTAGCAGTGACAATAGAATCAGGCTTAGAAAATGTTTTGTTCGGTAAATTTGTGTGAAGCCGTTCCATAATCGTGCGCCAAATTATTTTGTGATAGCTTGTATTTGAAAGGCTGGTATTATTGTCATAGCCTGTCCAGATTCCAGCCGTAAAGTATGGTGTATAACCGATAAACCATGCATCAATATTGTCTGAAGTTGTACCTGTCTTTCCTGCTAATGGCATAGATGAATTAGTAAAATGAGCCAGTGTACCGGTTCCAGAATTTACAACATCTTGCATTGCACTGGTGAGCAGATAGGCAGTGGAGTCCTTCATCACTTTTTTTACTTTTGATTTATTCTTTAAGAGAACTTTTCCATCATGGTCCAAAACTTTTGTATACAAAATAGGTTTTTGATAGGTTCCATTGTTTGCAATTGCTGCGTAGGCAGCAGTAGCTTCAAAATTTGTAACACCATAAGTTAATCCACCAAGTGCCGTAGAGAGATTTACATCGTTCGCTGGTAAGGAGGTATCACTTATTAATGTAGTAAAACCTAGTTTATCAAGATAAGCAAGGCTTTTTTCAGGTGTAACATCAGCTAGAGTCTTTACTGTTATAATGTTCATGGAATCCTTTATTGCAGTTCGGATTGTGGTTAAACCACGATATCCACTGCTATACCAGTTTTTGACCGGACGATTCGTTCCAGGATAATTATAAGGTGCATCGTCATAAACGGAAGCCAAAGACATATTTTTACTGTCAATAGCTGGCAAATATGCAGATAACACTTTGAAGGTGGAACCGGGCTGGCGAGTAGTAGAAGTGGCACGATTCAGTGTTCGACTGGCAGTTTTTTGACCACGACCACCTACCAATGCTTTTACCTGACCAGTTGATTGATCCATTAAAACAAAGGAAATCTGTGGTTGTAGGGTGAAGGTAAGGGATTCACCCGTAACCTTTGTATGTTTTTTTACCACATAGTTACGATATAGTTTAATATATTTTTTTGCTTCGCTTTTACTAGAAAAAAGCAGAGAAAAAGAAGGATTTCTTGTTCTAAAATAATTTAATAAAGTATTTTCGTCATAGTTATAACAGTTATTATCTTCATCGATTACCGATAAACGATAAGTAAAGGAGTAAGTTGTTCCCGTTGGATAAAGAGAGGCATTGGAAATTACAGAATCACATACTTTCTGTATGCTCTGGTCTTGGGTCGTATAAATACTTAATCCACCGCGATACAAAAGGTTTGTAGCCTGTTTTTCACTATAGCCTAATTCTTTTTGCAAATCGTTCAATACAGAATCAATCACAGCATCTGTAAAATAAGAAGTAACGGTATTACTGATTTTCGTTTTTTTCTTGTTGACTTTTTGAATACGTTTATAAACATTGTCAGCTAGGGCCGTATCATATTCTTTCTGTGTAATCATGGATAGCTCTAACATTTTATCTAATACATTTTTTCGACGCTTTTTGTTATTTTCGGGATAACTAATCGGATTTAAACTGGATGGATTCTTTGTGATTCCTGCAATAACTGCGCACTCGGATAGCGTTAATTCGCTCACATCCTTGTCAAAATAGCGAAGGGAAGCAGATTGAACTCCCAATGTATTTTGTCCTAAATTGATTGTATTTAAGTAATTTTCTAAAATCACATTTTTGGATGCGGATTTTTCTAGTTTAAGTGCAAGATATTGTTCCTGTACTTTTCTTTGAATCTTTTCTGCCATGGAACGTTCATTACCACCGGAAAATATGACATTTTTCAGTAATTGTTGCGTAATGGTACTGGCACCCTGTCCTAAACTTCCAGAAGAAAATGTTAAAACGCCAGCGCGGGCAATGCCTTTCATATCAATACCATTATGAGTATAAAAACGTTCATCTTCAATTGCAATAAATGCTTGTTGTAATTGGATAGGAATTTGTTCAAGAGAAACAGAAATTCGATTGGCATCAGAACCAACTAATTGATATACTTCATTCCCTTTATTGTCGTATATAGTTGAAACAAAATTTTCAGGTTCAATACTTGTTTCGTCTAAGGAAGGACAGGTGTCGATAATGCCCTGTAACAGACCTTTCATTGTATTGCATGAAATAAAAAATATGCCGATAAGCGAAACTACGCAAAGTCGAAGCAACCAGAATTTAAGTTTTGAATAAAATTTTATGGAAGAAGAGCGTAGTTCCTGTTGCTTTTTTTGGGTATTTCTTTTCGAAAAATTCATTGTAAATCGTCCTTTCCCAATAAACAAATATATTTTATTTTAGTTATGCGCAAATACCGTATTATTATAGCAGACAATTTTGAGATAGTAAAGCAACAATGGATAAAAGTGGCAATCGAGAGAACGTATATTTAAAGGAGAAAAGGTAACTTTTTGAAAGAAAATACCGATATAATGTTAGTAGGGGTAGAAATAGAAAAAAGGGGTGGAAAAATGAATAGGGAATGTAAGGGATTTGAAGTGATTACCCAAGACAATGGTTTAGAGGCGTTAGTCACTTATTTTTTAGAAAGTTTTGATGATGAATATGCAAAATATGGTATCTATGTAGAGAAGGAGATAGATGAACAATTGGTTGAAAAAGAACGTACTGGGGGTTTTGCAGAGGATAGAGAGGTTGCAGAAAGAGTATTGGATATTGTAATACGCAATCAGATTACGCCTTGTGTATTAAATGAAGTTGTGTATGACTTTTTAGATGAAAGAATAGGTGGATAATTACCATAAAGGATGATATAATAATATTTACGAATAAGAATTATGTAGAAGTAGGAAAAGGAAGGGGCTTGATGAAAATAGCCTCTTTTTCTATGTAAAATATAAAGCTAAAGGAGTAAATTATGGAACGATATTCATATAAAATTGTGTATCAGGGAGGAGAGGGAGAAATTGTAGAGAAAAAATCCCGCTTCATTGCGCATGTATTTCCTGTTACAAAAGAGGAGCAGGCATTGGAATACCTTGAAACCTTGAAAAAGCAGTATTGGGATGCCCGACATAACTGTTATGCGTATGTTATTGGGGAAAAACAGCAATTACAGCGTTTCAGTGATGATGGAGAGCCTTCTGGTACCGCTGGAAAACCTATATTAGAGGTTCTTTTAGGGGAGGATATACACAATACGTTGGTTGTTGTTACTAGATATTTTGGCGGAACACTTTTGGGAACTGGAGGATTGGTGCATGCATATTCAGCAGCAACCAAGACAGGAATTGAAAATTCGGTTGTCACAGACAGATGTAAAGGAAAGAAGATTGAATTAAAAACAGACTACAATGGATTGGGAAAGATTCAATATATTATGGGGGAGATGGATATACCGATTTTGGATACTGTCTATACCGATATGGTTGGAATTATTGCTGTGCTTCCCAATGCATTGTATGATTCTTTCAAAAAGAAATTGACAGAAGCCACAGCAGGAAAAGGTTTGTGGGAGGAAGAGGAGGATGTGGAATATATCCGAATAGAGAAAGAAGTTATATTGGTGCATTAATTAAATGAATTGATTTTGATCTTTTGCATAGATATAATCAATTGTCTGCAAAGAGGAAATGATTTCCTGTTTTTTAAGATTAAGGCTTATGCATAAGTCATCAAGCGTAGAATAATGATCGCGTAATTGTGTGTTGACATAACTTAACAACATAACGGGATCTTTTGGTATTGACATAATAGTATCTCCTTTCTATTTTTTATAGTGTTAGTATAGCATGTATGAAAGAGAATGACAAAAGGATTTTAAGAAAAATTAATGGGAGAGGTAGAAAATGGATTTATTTGAATATATGAGAACAAATACATTACAAAAGGAAAGTCCACTGGCATCTAGATTAAGACCGAGAACAATTGAGGAAGTGGTTGGACAGGAGCATATTCTGGGAAAAGATAAATTACTGTATCGGGCGATTAAAGCGGATAAATTACAGTCGCTTATTTTTTATGGACCACCAGGAACAGGAAAGACGACAATAGCCAAGGTGATTGCGAATTCTACAAAGTCAGAATTTTGTCAAATTAATGCTACCTCCGCAGGAAAGAAGGATATGGAGGCAGTGGTGGAAAATGCCAAGCAGACGTTGGGGGCATACGGAAAAAAGACGATCTTGTTTGTTGATGAGATTCATAGATTTAATAAAGGGCAGCAGGATTATTTGTTACCATTTGTAGAGGATGGAACCCTTATCTTAATTGGTGCAACAACGGAAAATCCATATTTTGAGGTAAATGGAGCCTTGATTTCCCGTTCCATTGTATTTGAGTTAAAAACCTTACAAAAAGAACATATTCAACAGTTGATCATGAGAGCTTTGACAGATACAGAAAGAGGCCTTGGAGCTTATCATGCAACGATTACGGATGAGGCACTGGATTTTCTGAGCGAAATGGCAGATGGAGATGGAAGAAAAGTCTTAAATGCCATTGAATTGGGAGTACTTACGACAGAACGTTCGGAAGACGGACAAATTCATATTACGATGGCAGTGGCACAAGAGTGTATACAAAAGCGTGCAGTTCGCTATGATAAAACAGGAGATAACCATTACGATACGATTTCTGCTTTTATAAAAAGTATGAGAGGATCGGACCCAGATGCTGCGGTATATTACTTGGCGAGGATGCTTTATGCAGGTGAAAGCATTACCTTTATAGCAAGACGCATCATGATATGTGCAGCAGAAGATGTATCAAATGCAGATCCGAATGCATTGGTGGTTGCCACAGCGGCAGCACAGGCAGCAGAGCGTTTGGGAATGCCAGAGGCAAGAATTGTGTTAGCACAGGCGGCTACCTATGTTGCCACAGCACCTAAAAGTAATAGTGCTATTGTTGCGATTGACGAGGCAATGGCTGCGGTGAAGGAACAGCAGATAGTGACAATTCCAAATCATTTGCGAGATGCACATTATCCGGGAGCAAAAAAATTAGGACATGGAAATGGTTATTTGTATGCGCATGATTATAAAAATGATTATGTAAAACAGCAATACTTACCAGATGAATTAGTAGGACGAAAATTTTATCATTTGTCAGAAAATGGAAAAGAGAAAGAAACAAAAGAATATATGGATCGTATCCATAGAGAAGCAGAGTAAAACTTACGAAAAGAATGCCCCAAAGAAGTTTTTTGTGTAAAAATTTCTTTGGGGTCATTTTTATGAAAATTATTTTTCAGATTGGTCAGAACCATTTAGTTTCTTTAATAAATTAAGTACGGCTGTAAATGCTGCGATAAAAAGAGCAATAAACAAAGTAGAGTAGATACAGGTTTGTAAGACTGCTACTTTATATGGAAAGTCAAAGATAGCCACAATAAGTGTGAAAGCATAGAGAATGATAAAGAATAATGCACCTAACAGTGCCAAAATACGTTTCATTTTTTTCATTAAATCAGTTCCTTTCAAAAAAGTAATCAATAGATACATTATCGTTTTAAAATAGTATAAAGGCATATTGAGCGAAATACAAGAAAAAGAATGTATATTTTTTTAGGTAGGTGACTATAATAGTAATAATCCGAATATTTCGGAGGAGCGAAAACAAAATTCCCCCTTTGTTTTTGCAACGAAGGATAAAGATGAAATACTTATCCTCCCCTTAAAAAGTCGTGGTATCGAGTGGGTATCAC
>ERZ824473.797-NODE-797-length-51493-cov-8.047688_pt1 | contig 51493 bp, 44 predicted proteins | sample MGYA00519874_ERZ824473 | MGnify/ENA primary metagenome ERZ824473 (study PRJEB31778, sample SAMEA3449151) | human gut metagenome | biome: human gut; feature: human-associated habitat; material: faeces | place: United Kingdom | collected 2010/2012 ... | reverse complement strand
GTCCGGCATAACCTCCATGGCCAGAATCTGAAATTTATATTCTTCTGCAAGATCCTGTAACATTTCTTTACATTCTGTATCGATTCCGTCTTTTAAAACCTTTTTTCTGTATTTCGTGCACCATACAAGATGGTACTGCAGGGAATAGACATATCCTCTACCATACGTAAGCTCATTTTGATTTATATTAAAAATATCTTTTTCCATATAGGTATTATACCATACGCATCCATTTATGTAAACATTTGTTCTGATGTTTTACAAAAAAATTGGCGCGTCTAACTCATCACTGAAGTAACGAGAATGCGACGCGCGGTTAGTCAATTACGATTTCTTTCTTCTTTCAGCACCCCATGCTCCAGCACGTACTTCCTCTTCGCAAAGGATGCCGCATACGGATCATGTGTCACCAGAATAATTCCCATTCCATTTTCGTTCAGTCCGGTCAGAAGTTCCATCACATTTTTTGTATTCTCTTCGTCTAGATTTCCGGTCGGTTCGTCTGCGATCAGCAGCTTCGGATGATTGACAATAGCACGTGCAACCGCGGCTCTTTGCTGCTCTCCGCCGGAGACCTGTGATGGACGTTTTTTTGCAAGTTCTGCAAGATGAAACTCCTCCAGCACTTTCTGAGCCTGTGCGCGCCGCCGTTTTTTCTTTACGCCACTGTAGCCCATCGGCATCTCCACGTTTTCTTCTAATGTCCGCGCTTCATCCAGAAAGAAACTCTGAAATACGATTCCGATCTGCGTGCTGCGAAATGATGCCAGCTCTCGATCCGTCAGCTTTTTCAGTTCCAGCCCGTTTACTTTGCACTTTCCTTCTTCGATTTGCTCGATTCCGCACAGAATACTCATCAGCGTACTTTTTCCACAGCCGGAGGCTCCCATAATCACACAGAAATCCCCGGACTCCATCTCGAAATCCAGTCCCTTCAACACTTCTGTTCGAGCGTTTCCTTTTCCATAGCCTTTTTTTAATCCACGGACTTCCACTGCAAGGTTCGTTTTTTCTGAGCTGTCTGACAGCTTCTGAACTTCCAGTTCTTCCTTGTTTTCCGCCGCTCTTTTCATATTATCCCTCTGTCCTCTGATTTCTTCTTCCGATTTCCTGTTCCTATAAGTGCATTCATTGCCAGATGTTTTCCTGTTTCTCACTGTGTATCCCGCAAAAGCTGCAGTCCCGGCTTCACCGCAAACAATCTGCGCACCGCGATTCCGGTCAAGATCAGGCCAAGACAGCTGTAAACCACAAAAACCAGCACCGAGACAAGCACCGACGGAAATCGGTCAATTCCGGAAATATGCCCGGCCGCCGCCAGATAAATGCACTGCGCCGCCGCAAATGCAAGCAGCACCAGCAATTCTGATTCCAGAAGATTTTCCAGGCAAACGGTACGTTTCGAAGCGCCGACACAGAAATGAATCCCGATTCGTTTCTGCTCCAGCAATACCTTCGAGCCGATCAGCACGTAAAAATTGATTGCCGCAAACAGAAACAGCATCCCTGCCGGAACCAGCTTTTCGTAGCTGCGCTGTATCACCGACGAAAGATAAATCTGCTGGAAATCCTCTCCTGTCGCAAACTCCGTAAAGTCCAGTACCGTTCCAAGCTTGCTGCGAACTTTCGAAATCTTTGGCCGCTCGTTATAATAAAGCACCGCCTGATACTGCCGATTCTGATTTCCTGCCATCAGAGCAAACGTATCATATGGAAGATAAATCTCTCCATATGTCGAATAATCTACTACCCCGACTACATGGAACGTATGTCCATTGATCTTCAGCGTATCTCCCGTTTTGACTCCCTTCCGGTCCAGACTTCCGCCTGCTTTGATCACGCACGTATTCTTCCGTTCATAAATAGCCGAAATTTCTTTTCCCTCCACAGCGTTGCATCTGTGAAAATCCGTCAGGTCCTTCGTATTTCCCTGCACATTGCAGACGGAAGATCCTGCGTCCGTCTCGACAATCATATTCAGGAAGCTGCAAAACTCCAGTTCATCCGGCTCCAGGCTCATGTTATTGTGAAAGAGGCTGCGGATTGCTTCCTCATCCAGAACCGCCGCAGAACCTTCCGCCATATCCATGCCATCTCCCGCCATTTCCGCATCTTTTTCTTTCACAAAAAATTCTGCAATGTACTCCTGCTTCGCATCTGTCATATGACTGACCGCATACTGCCGCCACAGCGACCACGCCAGATTTCCGGCTGCAAGGGAAGCCAGAATGCTGATCAGACAGATGCCAAACAAAACTCCAGAAGTAAATTTATTGCGCCGCACATCCTTCCATGCATTTTTCAAAAGAAATCCCCGCATGTCACAACCTCATCCTTCCCGCGCCTGCATCAGATAGCTGTATTTCCGGTCATACAGAAAGCACAGCCCCATCAGCGCCAGGCTCATAGCAGCCGCCAGCCCTGCCAGAATTACAATCACAGCATAAAACCATTCGATCTCCATCAGATAGGAAAATACACCCTGACGGATCACTGCAAATCCAATAGCAAGCCCGATTCCTGTTCCGAAAAGCAGCACTGCGCCGATCTCCACCAGCTGCTCCGCGTAAATGCGCCGCTTCGTGCTCCCGCAGAAATAGCTCACTGCCGTATTTTTTCTGCGCCGGTACTGAAACAGCAGCAGCGTACCGATCATACCGGTAACTACCATCAGCATTGTGGCTGCACCGATCCAGATCCAGTAACCCGTCAGCCACTGCAGACTGGCATACTCTTTCTCAAACTGCAGATAAGAATTACTGATTCCGCATTCAATCTGGTACTGATTTACCTCTGTCAGATAAGCCGTGACATCATTTAAAAGATCGAAATCAGCCGCCTTTCCATTGACTCCGCCGGCAAGCAGCTGGGAATAAAAGCCTGGTTCCTCATTTTCATTCTGCGCCTCTATCTGTGCTGCATGAGAAAACGGAAAAATCACTGCCCAGCTCACCGGATACGTTCCCTCAGTCCAAACTTCCGCGATTTCCTGCACCTGATTTTTATTGATCTCTGAGACAGGCTTCACTTCAAAAGCCGGTTCGCCATTTACAAAAAGCTGATCATCCGCAATATACAGTTCCTCGATGATATAATGGCGCGTGGTTTCCCCTTCCTGGCCCGCCTGCACCAGCACCTCATACGCATCATCCCCGACAAAAACCGTATGCTCCCGGTCAATCTGCCCCGCAGTCTGCCCAAACACCTCTTCCACCAACGCATCGTCCATACAGTATTCGCGCACTGTCTCGATCCGCCCGCATTTTTCCAGGAATAAATCATTGACCGCCGTATTGGACAGCGCAAAACTCAGCTTTCCATCGTACCGCCGCTGCAGCTCCTCATACGTATCTGCGCCAACCGGAAACTTCGCAGACTGTACATTCATCGTCCCGGTAATCGCGATTTTTCGTCCCATATTCTGCTTTTCATATTCCCGTCGCTGCTTTTCCCCGGTGAACATCAGATTCAGGCTGATTGAGAGAACCAGGCTTCCGATTGCCATTTCCAGAAACAACAGCACGTACATTTTTCGGCCCGCACGCAGACGCCGCAGGACGTTTTCAAGAAAAAATTCCATATACTCACCCCTCCCTGACCTGAGCCAGATAGCTCTTTCCATGGTCATACCATGCGGCAAACAAAAATAAAACCATTCCGAGCAACGCCGCACCCGCCAGCAAAAACAGGCAGACACTGCTATCCCACCGAATTTCTACGATTGCCCGCAGCATTCCTGCCTTTATAACGAAAAATGCTGCGGCATTTCCGCCAAGCGTTCCGGTAATCAAAACGATGCTGATTTCACACAGTTCTTCAGCATAGAGACGCAGCTTCGTGCTCCCGCAGAAATAGCTGATTGCCGTACTTTTCCGTCTTCGGTACTGGAACAGAAAAAGAGTGCCAAGCAACCCCGTACCAACTAAGAGCCCGGTCAGACCGCCAATCATCAGCCAGTATGTCACCAGTATATTCAGCGTTTCATACTGTCTCGCCATCTCCAGATACCGGTCGGCCACTCGAAACGATATTCCATACTCATTCTTCTGAGTCAGATCCACCACGATCTCATTCAGCTGGCCATAATCCATTTCCTCTTTCTTCTTTCCCGCCTGTAACTGAGAGAAGTATGCATCCACTCTGCCCGCTTCAACTTCTTCTTGCATCTTTTCCGAATAAGAAAGCGGAAAAATCAGCGCATCGTCCAGATCATACGTCATCTCATTCCATACCGCCGGAATTTCCTGAGTTCCATTCTCATTTACTTCTGAAATCTTTTTTATCGGATAGACCGCCTTTCCGTCGATCCAGAGCATTCCGTTTTTAATAACCATTTCATCTGCAAAACCGCCCGATACTTCCACACTGTCTGGATCTTTCGCAATTCCCGAAAACGCATTCCATACATGTTCCCCGGCGAACACGGTATTGCCCCTCTTCGCATCCGTCTCTTCCTGCAAAAAGAGGTTATTGAAAAATGCATCATCCATGCAGTACAGTTCCATATCTAAATCTACATATATCATATCATCTTTCTTTTTTCAACTTTTTTTCGACACGATTTATATACAAAAAACGCCATGCATTTTTGTGCTTTTTTTCTATTGCATCTTTTCCTGTTTTCGATTATATTAAATATAATTATGTACTATAGTGTGTAAGACATTCTGGAGGGGAGATTATGGAACTCTCACAAACCGAACTTTTCATCCTTGAATTTCTCTGGGCGCAGGATGAGCCACAGGGGTTTTCCTCTATTCTTCAGTACTACAATGAAAAAACGAAGAAAGACTGGAAAAAGCAGACAATGAGCACGTACTTGACTCGGCTGCAAAAAGCCGGATTTCTGAAAACAGATCACTCAGATACAAGAAAACGCTACTATCCAGCTATTTCCAGAGAAGAATATTACCAGGATTGTGCCTCCTGTGTTATAGACGAAACCTTCCAAGGTTCACTCAGTTTATTTGTTTCTGCCTTTACCGGCAGAAATCGGATTTCAGAGGAAGAAAAGGAACAGCTTTTAGAATATTTGAAGAGGTTATAGACATGATATTTTTTCTTATGACGATTGCAGGCTCCATTCCGGTTCTTGCCTGCCTTATTTTGTTATGCTTTAAACGGGATTCTTTTTCTGTTCGCTTCGAACTGCTTCTCCTGAAAATGGGACTGTTTTTCTTTCTCGTTCCAATACAGAAGCTCTGGCTGTCTGTACCTGAACCTTTTTATAATTTTGTAAATAGCCTTTTTTCCATTGACCGCTCCAAAACTGGATTTCAGCTTACCTATCATCATATTCAGCTTCCTCTTCCAAACGGCTACTGGATCTGGATTCCAAAATGGTTTGCCGTATCTTTCGTTGTATGGAGTATTCTTTTCTTTTTCTTTCTTTGCTTTCAAATATATCATTATAAAAAATCAACCGCACAGCTCCTGATGCACTCCCATCCTACTTCCGATTCATCCAAAGCTCGCATTCGGGTTCGCAACAGCCGCTATATAGATACACCCTATACTTTTGGATTTTTCCGTCCCTGTATTATTTTACCTGATAACATCGCAGATGCTACCGAGCGCAAGCTAATTGAACAGCATGAGCAATTTCATATTCGACATCTGGATTCATTTATCAAGCTCTTTTGTCTTATTTCTGTGTGTCTGCACTTTTACAATCCCTTTTCTTATTTACTTTTGTATCTTTATAATAAATTATGTGAATTGCGTTGTGATGAACTCGTCATACGAAATTTGCCAAAAGAAGCCAAAAGAAAATACGGAGAACTATTGCTCGCATTCTCTGTACAATCACCAAAACAATCTATTATATGGAGCAATCAGTTTTCCAACCATGATTTCACATTAAAATGGAGGTTAAAAAACATTATGGAAAAGAAATCTGTTACTGTACTGCAAAAATTCAGTACTTGCGTATTATTTTGCGTTTTGCTGCTTTCATCTGCTGCAACGGCCGTTGCGTACAATCCTTTTTCAATACATCCAGAAAAAGAAACCATCACCGATGGGAATACATATGAAATTCATTTTGATGAATATGTAGACCCCTCCTTTAATTTTAATTTTTCCGTATGTGACAACATTTTTATTACCAATGATGGTTCTGTTTTATTTTTTAACAATATTTCCGAAGGTAATAATAATCTTTCTAAAACCATATGTGCTCATATTTATAAAACTGGCACTGCTTTAAAACACACAAAGCTTTCCAATAACAAATGCCTTGTCACAATGTACAATATAACAGCCTGCACTAAATGTAACCATATTAAAAGTCAAACAAAAATCCGCGAAATATCCTATTCGCCTTGTCCTCATTGATTTTCAAGATCATTCAACTTTTTAATCAAAGCGGATATTCGCAATTCGCTTCGCTACTTACTCATAGCTAAACAGATTCCCACCCACTGCTTATTGCTTCTCTCAATTGAAACAGAGACCTTGCTTGACTCGGTTAAATTTAAAAAATGTCTGCATTTGATTATCCCTACGATTCTCAAATACAGAAATTTTTTATACATAGAATCTATTTGTTTCTAATTATAAACCCTTTTCTCCAAAAATGCCCTCCAGTACTCCTCCAGCGTATCATAAACCACTCCGTCGATCTCATCCTCTCCGCTTCGGAAAGCATCATACGCTTCCTGGTACACGTGCTCCTGCATGATCCGGTAGCGGAAAATCGGAGCGGATTTGTGTTCATATTCCTCAAGATCCAGACCTGCATCTGCGAAAGACTGCTGCAATGCATCGTATCCGTCTGCCGTCTTCAGTGCCGAAAGATATTCTTCTATCACATTTTCCACTTCTTCATCCGTACAGGTATACTTCTTTGACGCGTAAGCATACAGCTTTTCTCCATTCTCTATGTCCTGTATCACGGAAGCTTCGGCTTCTTCTTTTGACTGGCCGTATGCCATTCTCTTTTCCGGCTCGGTCGCCAAGTACCAGTCTTTTCCATGCTCGGAATATTTTGCTTCCAGATCGGCATCCGGCAGCTGCATGGAATCGGAAATTTCTACCTGAAATCCGGAGTCTTCTCCGCCATCAGAAACTGAAACATAGTCCGTGCAGAACTTTGCATTCGGATAAATCGTTCCATCCGCTTCCTTCATATACCACGTTTCATTTGCGCGGTAAAATGTATAAAGCTCACGGTCTCCATTTTCATAGCGAAGACAGATGCTGAAGGTCGGCTGTGCCTCTTCCTGCGCGGGTGCATCCTCCGCTGCTCCTGCCTCAATCAGGGCTGCAATCTGACTTTGAAGCTCGTTTGCACGATCCTTTCCAAAAGCAGATACATCCGTTTTGATTGCTCCAAGCCAGATAGTCTGAATTGCAGCTGCGCTCTTAGCTGTTTTCATTTCCGCATCAGCTGCAGGCAATTCTGTCTCCGCTGCTTCTGCTGATGCCATTTCTGTTTCTGCAAATTCCGCCGTTATCTCTTCTGCTTCCGTCTGTGTGCTTTCTGCCACGACTCCAGCCTGTGAACCGGTAATTCCAATCGTCCCCGCAGTGATACAAAATGCAATCAAAATGGCTGTTCTTTTTTTCATTGCAACCCCTCCTCAGAAAACATATCGAAGTGGATATTCGCAATCCACCAGCTTCTGCCCCATTTGTATCACATTTATCTTTCTCATACAACTTCTTTTTGCTATATAGTTCTTATTTTTTCCTTAACATGCACCTTTTCTTAAAGAATGAAATCCCGTAGCAGAAAATTTCATCATAATCGTCTTCAAACTCTTTGGCATACATTCGATCATCGATCTGCTGTAGTGCCAGATCGCATTCTGTGGCAAGTCCATCGAGCGTTTTCGCATACTTTGCTTCGAATATGGCAACACGTGCGCCAATCTCATCATACACTACAACATCGCTTCGTCCTTCACCGTGCTCCCGGTTAGACTCAACCGTATACCCGGCGCCAGCAAAAATTCCGGCAAGAAATGCATGATAAAAATCTTCTTTATAGTCGTGATAGCTGATGGTCTTTCGTAGAAGCTTGTTCATCTCCTGCATGATTCCCTCACTGTTTCCCGCCCACACTGCATCAAACAGTGCTTTTCGATTCCATTCCTTTGCCTGATCTGAAAACCATTTGGCCACCGTGGTCTCAAATATTTCCCGGATTTCCGCATTTGGGATTACCAGTGCAGTGGTTCCCACCGGCAAAGTCTCTGTCTGTTCTGAATCACGGACGCGCGTTAAATAACCGGTCAGATAAAGAATGCTCCACAGGTTTTCTTCTGAAGAATGCAAGTAATCATATGTCAAATTTTCATCGATATGCTGCATAATGCAGCCACCTGCCAGCAGCGTTTCCAGTTTTTTCGTAATATTACTTCCCGCATAATCGATAAAAGAACGGATGATTGCATTGTCGCTGGTATTCTTCCAGTAACTTGCCGGTTTTGCATTCGGATTGCGCTGCAGCTCCAGGACATAGTTCATGACATCCCACGGGCAGTAAACATCAAAATCTCCAAAATGATATCCATCATACCAGTTTTTCATATCGTCCGCGTGATCCTGCGCATCAGCATCTTTCAGAATCTGATCCACCTCGCCCTGTACGAAACCGAAATATTCATTCAGGCGCGAGTCGGTGATGGTATCCGAGACAAAGTTGTTTGTCCCTGTAAAGATGCTTTCCTTTGCAATCTTCAAACAGCCCGTGATTACCGCAAGACGAAGCGCCGGATTGTCCTTGAGCGCCTGCATCAGACCTTTCATGATCTCCTGCATCTCCTGATAATATCCGTTGCTGTTCGCCTTTGCCACTGGAACATCATATTCATCGATCAGAAGAATCACCGGCTTCCCATAGTGGGCCTGCATCATTCCTGTCAGCAAAAGCAGGCTTCCTTTTATCTCTTTTTCAGAGGCCTCCCCTCCGACAATCCGCTCAAATATCTTTTTATCAAACGAGTTGACGTGCTCACTTTCCAGAAGATACAGATGCTTTTTATACAGATCTGAGATCACTAACGTAAACATATCATATGCGCTTGAAAAACTCAGCCCGTCTACCTGACGAAAGGAAACAAACGCGGTCGGCCACTGGTTCATCCACTGGCTGCACAGTTCCGTGCATTCTGAAATCTCAAGCCCGTCAAAAAGCTTTCTGCTGTCTTTTCGAATATCAAAAAAGCTTTCCAGCATACTCATACCAAGCGTTTTTCCGAAGCGTCTCGGCCTGGTAATCAGTGTTACTTTCGTGGCGGCCGTCTGCAAAAGAGCAGAAATCAGGCCGGATTTATCAACGTAGTAATATCCGTTCTGCCGGATTTCCGCAAAATCAGAAACGCCAACCGGAATATTCATCGCTTTCATTTTCGGACTCCTTTCATCCTTCTTTCGCCGTATAATACGTATTTTTTGCTCTTCCGTTCTTTTTCAGTAAATTTTCTTCCAACATGCCTCGTATAATCCGCGCGGCAGTCGATGCACTGACTCCAAGCAGACTTACCACCTCATTTTTTGTGATTTTCTTATGCCTCTGTGTATATTCTAAAATACTTTTTTCTTCTTCTCTTAACGCTTTAGAGCCTCTGTTATCTGATATTGCCTCTGGCTCATTAAGCAAAGTCACCTCTGCCGTCTCACGTATTGCATTTACATTTGGCAGTATAATTTTAAACGTATTTTTTGTCGTTTCAATCCTTGGTTTTACCGTCTGTCTTTCATACGCCTGCATAATTTTGCTGATTCCGGTACCATATGCTTCAATTAATTTTAAACGGTAAAACACGTTTGCAAGCTCCTGATTTCTGCATACGGAAATTCCAGCCATAACATCTTCCAGCTCAATTCCAGGCATTAATCCACCTATCGATACAAACTCGATCCGGTCTTCATACATACTGATTAATGCACTGGCACTAAAAGAATAATCACGATGTACCAGCAAATTCAGCAGCGCTTCTCTTACTGCAATTTCCGGATAATCTCTCTCATCGATTCTTAGCAGCTTTTCTATCGTTGCATGGGTCTGATTCCGAAAATCAATGAACTCATAAACCTCATTCATCTGCTGCAGCAATGAGCCGGAAAATTCCCGCCGGTCCTTAAAGATCACCTGATCCGTTCCCTGAAAAACAGCCACTTTAATCGTATGAATGCACTGATCCGACAGAAGCAGGCCGAGATTGCTGTAAAGGCCATCCTGATCGATCATTTTTAAAGTGCGCATCTGCAAAGCACCAAACTTAACACTCCGAAGTGTGAATTCCTTTTTGCAGGCTTCAAATGAAAGCTCCTGATTCAGGCTGCGCATTGCTTCAAAGCGGTCTCCGTCTGTCTCCTTTATCATACGGCGGATCGCTGCATCTGTAGCAGGAACTGCCGAATATCCCTGCCTTACATATACGCCCTCCGGACGCATTCCTTTTTTTGCAATATAATAAGGACGATCTGTTCCTCGCTGAATTTCCACCTCTACGATCTTTTTCCCATCCTTTTCTATGGTTTCATAATGCAGAAACATCGTAATATCCGGCTTAATTGCATTTCTGACCATATTACTGATCTGAAGTGCAGTACCATCTGGATCTTCAAGCCCCACCACAGCGCCATCATCCCGAACTCCAATATATAACTTACCACCCTCACAATTTGCAAAAGCAACAATTTCCTTTTTGATATCGTCGACTACCATTTCTTTCAATTCTATCGTCTCACTCCCATGCAAAAGCATATGGGCACCTCCTGGCTCGATAAGATATCTTTATTATACTTAATCGTGTCAATCGTGTCAATCGTGTCATTTTAACCGATTCAAGCAAGCAGAAAAGCATGCATTCGCAGCGCGACTTATGCTTTGCGTTCAAAATTTCTCTTTTGCAAAAAAAGATGCTGCCTCACAAACTTAGCCACTCCCGCAGCTCCTCTGTGAATACAGCATCTCTTATGATTACTATTTTAACTTATTTACTATTCAAAGCAGCGCACGAATATCCGCTTCGCCCCTGTCCCGCCTTTTTACAGATGTGTCAGCACGAAAATATCATAAATCGCTTTCACCGCATTCTCGAAATCCTCATTGCGTACACCGATGATGATGTTGAGTTCACTGGAACCCTGATCGATCATCTTGACGTTGATATGGGCATGGGAAAGAGCCGCGAAAATACGGGCTGCAGTGCCTCTCTGAGCACGCATGCCGCGTCCTACGACTGCGATCAGTGCAAGATCCGACTCTAAATCCAGCGTATCCGGATGTACGGCACGGTGAAGACCGGAGATCACACGCTGCTCTTTTTCCATGAATTCAGACTGATGAACGATCACGGTAAAGGTATCGATGCCGGACGGTACGTGCTCAAAGGAAATACCATTCTCCTCGAATACCTGAAGTACCTTGCGGCCAAAGCCGATTTCTGAGTTCATCTGATCTTTTTCAATATTGATCGCGCAAAAACCTTTCTTTCCTGCCACGCCGGTGATCGTAAATTTCGGCTGGCGGCAGGTGCTCTCTACGATAAGCGTTCCCGGGTCCTGCGGACGGTTTGTATTTTTGATGTTGATCGGAATGCCTTCCTGACGAAGTGGGAAGATCGCGTCGGCATGAAGCACGGTCGCTCCCATGTAGGAAAGCTCGCGCAGCTCACGGTAGGTGATCGTCTCAATCGTTTCCGGATTCGGAACGATATGCGGATCGGTTACAAGGAATCCGGACACGTCAGTCCAGTTCTCATAGAGGTCTGCGTGCACGGCGCGTGCCACGATCGAACCTGTGATATCAGAACCTCCTCTTGAGAAGGTCTTGATGCTGCCGTCCGGCATTGCACCGTAGAAGCCCGGAATAACTGCACATTCTGCTGTTTCCAGACGTGCCCGCATCAGATCATTTGTCGTCTCAGAATCAAATACCCCGTCTTCATCGAAACGAATTACCTCTGCAGCATCCACGAATTCATATCCAAGATAAGCAGCCATCACGATACCGTTTAAAAATTCGCCGCGGGATGCCGCGTAATCGCTTCCGACACCCTCCTCAAATTTTTCTTTGATCTCTGCAAACTGCTCATCAAGTGAGAGTTCCAGTCCAAGTCCGTCAATGATTTCCTGATATCTCGCCTGAATCGCTTTGATCTTTCCGGAAATATCTCCGTTTGCGGATGCGGAATTATAGCAGTCATAAAGCATGTCGGTTACTTTGGTGTCTCCCGAATACCGTTTTCCCGGTGCAGACGGTACCACGTAACGTCTTTCTTTCTCTGCATGAATGATTTCGCCCACCTTACGGAACTGCTCTGCACTCGCAAGGGAACTTCCGCCGAACTTTACTACCTTCTTCATTTTGAGGTTCCTCCGATTTTCATACTGTATATCTTCGTTCAACAGGGGCAAAGGGATCTCTTTTCCTGCTCCTGTAACCATTATTTTGAGTGAATTCGTCTCACTCATATCTGCAGGCAAGTCCAAACATACTGGCTTTTGTTCTTCACAATAAACTTTCTTGTCCTGCCTGCTCTGAATTTTACTCTACTTACTCTGTCTTGTCAAAGTAAAAAAGTGGCTCAGCGTGATTTTTCAGCTCACATCTGAATCACTTTCTTACGCAGCGAACCACTGTGGCTCAGATTTCTCCGATTACGTCGCCCATATCGTAAAATCCGGCCGGTTTTCCTGCCATGAATTTGGCAGCCTGCACTGCGCCCTTCGCAAATACGCCTTTTGAATAAGCGGTATGCTTAAATTCTACAATCTCATCAAGACCGGCAAAAATCACCTCGTGCTCTCCGACAATATTTCCACCACGGACTGCGCTGATACCAATCTCATGTGGATCCCTGCGCACACGTCCCTGGCTGCGGTCGTATTTATAATGGTAGGAATTGCCAAGCGCCTCATTTATGCTGTCTGCCATTGCAAGTGCAGTTCCGCTCGGCGCATCCACCTTCAGGTTGTGGTGCTTTTCTACAATCTCGATATCGAATCCGGCCGGAGCCAGCGTCTTTGCCGCTGTCTTCAGCAGCTTCAGAAGCATATTTACACCGAGTGACATATTTGCCGATTTCATCATTGCCACTTTTTTGCCTGCCTCATGGATCTGATCCATCTGCTCCTGTGTGTAGCCTGTCGTGCACAGGATTGCCGGCACGTTATTCTTCACACAATAATCCAGAATTCCGTCCAGCGCCTTCGGTGAGGAAAAATCGATCAGCGCGTCAGCCTGTACATCGCATGCTGCGATATCCGTAAATACCGGATAATCCTGTCCCTGTGCACCTGCCAGATCAATGCCTGCCACAATTTCCGTATCCTGATCTGCCGCCACGATATCAGTCACCACGTGTCCCATATGACCGCCGCAGCCGCAAAGTATAATCTTTACCATGTCTGTCTCCTCCGTTTGTTGTACAGTTCTGTCAACACATTTATTCGCCGTTATCCATTGTCATAAGCAAATAGCTGATGGCCTGAAAACCGATATACTTTATTTGTTACTGTTCAGAGCCAAGCAAAATTTCATAAAACAGGCGTAAAATGTTTACATTTTTAAGTCTGTTTTTGAAATTTTATTTGGCGGATACGCCACACCGACGAAATGCGTAGCATTTTGGAGGTTGGCTCTGAACAGTTACCTTTATTTTACTTCAATGCCATAATCACGCATCGCTTTCTTCAGCTGCTCCACATGTGCATCCTCCATCGGTGACATCGGTGCACGCAGCGGTCCGACTTCTTTTCCGAGCAGGTTCAGCGCGGTCTTGACCGGGATCGGATTGACCTCGCAGAACAGCGCATCAATCAGATCGATCGCCTCAAGCTGAAGTTCACGGCTTCTCTTTACATCCCCTTCAAGATAGGAGGCAACGATCTCATGTGTCTTCTCCGGCGCTACATTGGAGAGAACAGAAATAACGCCACTGCCGCCAAGCGACAGGATCGGCACGATCTGATCATCGTTTCCGGAATACAGCTCAATGTTTCCTTTTACAAGACTCATCAGCTTTGCAACCTGTGAAATGTTGCCGGATGCCTCTTTTACTCCGACGATGTTCTCCACATGTTCCACAAGCCATGCGATCGTCTCCGGCTGCAGGTTGCATCCGGTACGGCTCGGCACGTTGTAAAGAATAATCGGAAGCTTTACAGACTCTGCGATTTTTGAAAAATGAAGCTTCAGTCCGTTCTGCGTTGCCTTATTGTAATACGGAGTCACAACGAGAAGTGCGTCTGCGCCTGCCTTTTCAGCTTCCTGGGACAGATAGACCGCTGTCTCGGTACAGTTGGAGCCGGTGCCTGCAACAACCGGAATCCGATGATTTACTTTCTTCACTGCGTAGCGGATCACATCCAGATGCTCTTCATGTGAAAGTGTGGATGCCTCTCCGGTCGTGCCGCAGATGATGATCGCGTCGGTGCCGCGTGCCACCTGCTCATCAAGGATTTCTCCCAGCTTATCGTAATTGACGGTTTCATCTTCATACATCGGCGTTACGATTGCGACGCCTGCTCCTTTAAATACTGACATAGTTTTAGCCTCCTGTTTTAAATAGGTATTCTCACAAAAAAAGAACCGCCGCAGGCAGTCCCAAAGAATCTTCTTTTAAGATAGCCCTCCATCGAAATTCGATGACAGTCATAGAATTCTTCACTCTATGCCCAAGAAATACAGCCCCAGGTACCTGCATCCTTTCGGCGTGTCTCCCTTTCAAAAGCTGTCTCCTGCACCTGAACGCATCCTGCTTTCTACTGATGAACCACGCAACCTCTATCATTGTGCTTTTTAGTTGTATTTTAATTTTCTCCACTATACCACTGCCTCAAACGGTTGTCAACCCGTAACCAATATAAAAAGTCATGGTTCTCCCGGCAGTACCCCCTGCTGCTTCACTTATGGAAAATAAATAAAGCGGACATTCACAATCCGCTTCGCGCATTTGAAGTGGGGGAATGCTTATCTGCGTTCAGGCAACATACGAACCATAAACATAAAAACTGCCGGCACTGATTTGCAGATTTCCGGCAGTTTTCCTTCTTAATTTTATTTGACCCTGAACAGCTTTTTCCTCTCACAACCGATCTTTTCAACAGATCAGGCTGCCATCTTCTTACTCCTGCTGCTCACTCTGACGGAACGGTGTAACCATCTCCGTGACTTCGTCCACATATGGCCACAATTCTTCACAGCGGCAGTTGCCGGTCAGGTACAGCTCCGTCTCATCACCGACCATATCGATCAGCTTTTTCAGCTCTTCTGCGGTGACGATGCCGCGATCCGTAAGTCCAAGGATCTCGTCGAGAATCAGCACATCGCATTCCTCCGTCTGCAGAACCTTTCTGGCAAAATTCAGGCCGTTCTTTATATTTAAGTTTTCTTCTTCCCTCTCCCTTTCGGTCAGGCTCTCATATTCTTCCGGGAATTTTTCAAAACGGAACAGCCTTATTTCCGGCTCCAGACGTTTAAAAAACTCCTCTACATTTTCTGTCTTTTTTTCTTTCAGAAACTGGATCACGACCACGCTTTTTCCTTCGCTGGCTGCCCTGACGCCTTTTCCGAGTGCGGCTGAGGTCTTGCCCATTCCCGCTCCGCAGAAAATGTGTATATATCGTCTGCCCATGATTCACCTCATCATACTTCTGTATTTTCGTGCCTTTTGGCTAGGCTATCGCTATTTTACTACATCTTCTGGAAGAATGCAACCTCCGCTCACTCGATCAGCTCCAGCTTGCTCACCGACACCTCGTACGCAATTCTTTTTTCTGTCGTCTCCTCATCCAGCTTTTTGACGTACTCGCGGCTCTGGATGCGCCCCCAGACCTGCACGTGTCCGCCAACCTCAAACCCGGCGGTAAATCTCGCATTTCTTCCCCAGCAGATACACGGAATGTAGTCCGACTTGCCATATGGCCTGTTGACTGCAAGCAGCAGATCCGAAATTTCTCTTCCAAGCGGTGTTCTGCGGTAAACCGGCGTCTTGCAGATGTAGCCGTCGAGAAAAATCTGGTTGCTCTTTACCTTGTCTCCTTCCTCTTCTACAAAATTTACTTCCCGTGCAAACACGGACAGTACCAGCCGGTTTTTCTTTTCCTCATGCCTGTTGTAGGAACGGAACTGCCCGTAGATCTGTATGTACTCCCCATCGTAATCCTGCGTAACATCAATCAGCCGCTCCGAAACCATGACCGGAACCACATCTGAAGAATCGCTCAGCCTCTGCACGGACACATCCATCATGTAAAATCCTTCCCCAAACACCTCATGGCTGAATGTAAAACCGGAAATGATCTTCCCCATGATGGATACCTGATTGTTTTCAATGATCTTATCTGTCATAACGATTGTTCTCCCTTCTTCCACCGAAGCATCTCTTCTCGTATTTTTCTCCATCCGGCAGCGTTTTGCTTCCCCATCGCTGCCTCTGTATAGATATGTTTATTCTCTGAAGCCGGATTTTAGAACGGTTCTTTGTAAAAAATCCCGTTTTTTGCTCTTTCCACTTGTAATCTGCCAAAATTGTGCTAAACTGTACCGGGTAGTTTTGAATCATTAATAATAGGTAGAGAGAGAGTGCTATATGAAAAGAGAAGACGTCAGAAACATAGCGATCATAGCGCACGTAGACCATGGTAAAACAACGCTGGTCGACGAGCTGCTCAAACAAAGCGGTGTATTCCGTGCCAATCAGGAAGTTGCAGAGCGTGTCATGGACTCCAACGACCTCGAGCGTGAGCGCGGTATCACAATTCTTTCCAAAAATACAGCTGTTTTTTATAAGAATACAAAAATCAATATTATCGACACCCCAGGCCATGCTGATTTCGGCGGCGAAGTAGAGCGTGTCCTGAAAATGGTAAACGGTGTTATCCTCGTGGTAGACGCTTTTGAGGGCGCGATGCCGCAGACAAAGTTCGTGCTGCGCAAAGCACTGGAGCTGGATCTTCCGGTTATCGTATGTATCAACAAAATTGACCGTCCGGAGGCTCGTCCGAACGATGTGATTGATGAGGTTCTTGAGCTTTTCCTTGATCTGGACGCATCCGACGAGCAGCTTGACTGTCCGTTTATTTTCGCTTCCGCAAAGGGCGGATATGCCGTGCGTGATCTTGCAGATGAGCCGAAAAATATGGAGCCGCTCTTTGAGACGATCCTGAATTATATCCCGGCTCCGGAAGGCGACGAGAATGGTCCGACTCAGATGCTGATCAGTACGATCGACTACAATGAATACGTCGGCCGTATCGGTGTCGGCAAGGTAGACCGCGGTACCCTTTCTGTCAACCAGGACGTTGTCGTTGTCAACCACCATGATCCGGATAAAAAATACAAGGTTAAGATCAGCAAGCTGTATGAGTTTGACGGTCTGAACAAGGTTGAGGTTTCCTCTGCAACGGTCGGTTCCATCGTCGCACTTTCCGGCATCGCGGAGCTTCACGTCGGTGATACGATCTGCGCGGTCGACACACCGGATCCGATCCCGTTCCAGAAAATTTCCGAGCCGACGATTTCCATAAACTTCATCGTAAACGACAGCCCGCTTGCCGGACAGGAAGGTAAATTCGTCACCTCCCGCCACCTGCGTGCCCGTCTGTTCCGTGAGCTGAATACAGATGTCAGCCTGCGCGTGGAGGATACGGACGATACCGATACATTCAAGGTTTCCGGCCGTGGTGAGCTGCATCTGTCCATCCTGATCGAAACAATGCGCCGTGAGGGCTATGAATTTGCAGTCAGCAAAGCGGAGGTTATTTATAAGACCGATGAGCGCGGCAAAAAGCTGGAGCCGATGGAGCTTGTCTACGTCGATGTTCCGGAAGAATTCGCCGGTACAGTTATCCAGAAGCTGAGCCTTAGAAAAGGCGAGCTGCAGGGCATGGGCACCGGCCAGGGCGGCTACACGAGACTGGAGTTCTCCATCCCGTCCCGCGGACTGATCGGATACCGCGGCGATTTCATGACTGACACCAAAGGAAACGGTATCATGAACGCCGTATTTGATGGCTACGGCCCGTACAAGGGAGATCTGCAGTACCGCAGCCAGGGTTCCCTGATCGCGTTCGAATCCGGTGAAGCCGTTGCCTACGGACTGTTCAACGCACAGGACCGTGGTACGCTCTTTATCAAGCCGGGCGAGAAGGTTTACTCCGGTATGATCATCGGACAGAGCGCAAAGCCGGAGGACATCGAGCTGAATGTCTGCAAGACGAAGCATCTGACCAACACGCGTGCTTCCGGATCGGACGATGCGCTGAAGCTGACGCCGCCGAAGGTGCTCAGCCTGGAGCAGGCACTTGAGTTCATCGATACGGACGAGCTGCTTGAGGTAACTCCGAAAAGCCTGCGTATCCGCAAGAAGATCCTTGATCCGACCATGCGCAAGCGTGCAATGATCAAAAAGAAGAATGCTTAAAACCAGCGAAATGTAAATTTCCATTTGGAAGGTTCATGCAGCAGACTGTCGTATTCTGCTTCGGTGAGGACATCTGAGAGCTGCTGCATTTCCTCTTCCTTTACAACTGCATGAAGGCTGTCTGTAAAACACAGACGGGGATAAAGGACACACCACCAGTTGTGTCCTTTTGCTTTGCCAAGCTTAATACGAAAGGCCTCATACCAGCCGGACGGAAAGGTACATGCGCCGTACGTGCGCTCAGGAAAATAGCAGGTAGTAAGTTCAGCGTGCGCCTGATAGGACTGACCTTTTGATGCAAGGACATTGTTTGCGACTGCCTCAAGCTCAGTCAGATGGGCACGGAGGAATTCTTCCTCTTTTTCTTTTGTGTTTTTTTCTGATTCTAAACCACTCATGAAAGAGGAATCATTTTCTGTTCCGGTATTTGCTGTTTCTTTCTTTCCCTGAGTCACACTCCTCTCGATCTGCGCCTCTTCCAGCCAGGCGAGCACCGCATCACGCACCTCCAGTTTCACCGCCTGATCTGCCGCACTGTCACTGTTCGCCAGCACATGAAAACGCAGCACTTCTTCTGCGATGCCGCGCTGGAGGAGCATGCGCTGACCGCTCCAGAAGAGGATATTTACAAACAATGCACAGCCAAAAATAAGGACAGTTTTTTTTAAAGTTTCCACATACTTCATTTCTGTATTTTTTCTCCTGCCCATATCTCCGCTTCTTCCATCATTATATTTTCTTTCTAACACTCCGTCTTTTTTTTGCTCATACTCTGATTCTTTCTGATCACATACTCTTTTCTCCAACATAAAAAGCAACCCTCCATATCCGGAGTGTTGCCTTTTTTTTCTTTCTTATTCCAATTTCTGTTACTTTATCAAAGCAAAGAATTATTATCTGCTTTGCGTTTTATTCCGCTTATCAGTCCTTCAGAACAGAATCTTCGCTCTCCGGCAGGATCTGTGCCATAACGATTCCCACTACAGCAGAAAGTGCCAGTCCGGAAATTGATACCGTTCCGGTGATCGGGATGCTGTCACATCCGATACCAAGCACGAGGATGATTGCCGCGATCATCAGGTTGCGGCTGTTGCCAAAGTTCAGACGCTCATTTACAATGATGCGGACACCGACAGATGAGATCATTCCGTAAAGCACAATCGAGATACCTCCGATTACCGGTCCCGGAATACTTGTAATTACGGCACCGACCTTTCCGAAAATACCGAGCAGAATTGCAAATACTGCTGCAATACGGATAATAGACGGATCATAGTTCTTTGTTACTGCGAGCACGCCCGTATTCTCACCGTACGTCGTGTTTGCCGGTCCTCCAAGGAGACCCGCAAGTGCAGTAGCAAGTCCGTCTCCAAGCAGGGTACGGTGAATACCAGGGTCTACCATAAAGTTCTGACCGGTAACTGCACTGTTCGTTGTGATATCACCAACATGCTCTACCATCGTAACAAGTGCGATCGGAGCAACCGACAGGATCGCATGTGCCTTAAATGTCGGTACGCACAGCAGCTGATCACGAATGCTTGTATCCATGAAGGAGAAGAAATGTGCTGTCTTTACTGCTTCAAAATCACAAAATCCCATGAAATAGCTGACAAGATATCCGACAATGATTGCAAAAAGAATCGGCATCAGATTAAAAATACCTTTTGCAAAAATCGATACCGCTACCACGGTAGCAAGTACGCATATGGTAACAACTACTGCTTTGAGATTGAAATCTCCATTTACATAAAACGCATTGTTGATTGCAGAGGAGCTCAGTCTCAGTCCGATGACGATAATGACCGGTCCGGTAACGATTGGTGGAAGCACCTTGTTGACCTTCTCATAGCCAACCAGCTTGATGATCAGCGCAAACACTGCATAAACCAGGCCTGCGATGATCAGTGCACCCTTTAATGCCGCAAGCTTTTCCAGAAAATCCGGATCACCTGCTCTTGAATCTCCGATTACTGCCATGATTCCGCCCATAAATGCGAAGCTGGAACCAAGGAAAACCGGTACTTTCCGCTTTGTCACGAGATGGAACAGAAGCGTTCCAAGTCCTGCACAGATCAGCGTGATTGAGGTATTCAGTCCGGTCAGTGCCGGTACAAGCACGGTCGCACCAAACATTGCCAGAACGTGCTGAATACCGAGAATCAGTTTTCTGCTCATTGTTTTATTCATTTCTCTCTCCTTTTTGTCCTGCCTGGAGCCGCTGAAATTCCGAAACACATTTTACAGTGCAGCCTTTGCTTAAAGCATTTATCACAAAACACTTCTGCGGTAAAAATTTCAGCCGACGGGTACTCCGCGGCTCAAAAATGCATTGCATTATCTAAGCGGCTCCGAACTCTTTCGTTTCTAATGTTTTACATCCAGCACCGCCACTGCCGCCGCTGCCGGCTCCAGATGCGGATTTACTGCTTTTGCAAATTCTCCTGCATCGGACAGCTCCGTCAGCTTCGGATCGATCGGCAGCTTGCCGGCAACCAGAAGTCCAAGCTCCTTTGCAGCCGCGTCTACCTTGCTCTTTCCAAATACCGGAATCTCTTTGCCACAGTCCGGACATTTGAGGTAGCTGTAGTTCTCTACCACACCAAGGATCGGGATGTTCATCATTTTAGCCATATTGTAGGCTTTCTTGACGATCATCTGTACCAGCTCCTGCGGTGAGGTCACGATCAGAATTCCATCAACCGGTAAAGACTGAAATACCGTAAGCGGCACATCACCGGTTCCTGGCGGCATGTCCACCAGCAGGTAATCCAGTTCTCCCCAGATCACATCTGACCAGAACTGCTTTACCATATTTGCCAGTATCGGTCCTCTCCAGACAACCGGAGCCTCCGGATCCGGCATCAGAAGGTTGATCGACATAACCTTGATATCGTTGTCCGTCAATACCGGAAGAATTCCATTCTCATCCGCCTGTGCCGGTCCTTTCAAGCCGTACATCCGCGGGATGGACGGTCCCGTGATATCTGCATCCATGATTCCCACACGATATCCCTTAGACGCAAGAAGATTTGCCAGCGATGCGGTCACCATCGATTTTCCGACGCCGCCCTTACCACTCACGATTCCAATCACATGTTTCACATCAGAATATACGTTCATATCCACTGCGAAACCCTTCTGCTCCTTTTTGGCGCTCGGACATCCCTCACAGCTCTCCTTTGAACAGGACGCGCTGCTGCATTCCTTTTCTGCCATTTTCAGGCACCTCCTTTTTTACACACTTTTTTCATTGTAATCCAAATATGTGTACTGCGCAAGTCTTTTGAGGATTCTTTCTCATTTTGTTACTGTTCAAAGCCAGGTAAAATGTAAAGCGGACATTCGCAATCCGCTTCGCTACTTGCTCATGAACGCAGTCGCTTTGCGATCCGCGTTCATAAAGCAGACGTAAACGCCTACATTTTTTATGCTTCCTCCAGAAGCTTCCTCAGATATCGCCCCGTCACACTTGAAAAGTTTTCAATGGTCCGGATATATGCAAAATCTTTTCCGAAGATTTTTTTCTCCGCCGCCAGATCCTTTTCCTTTCCTGCAAATACTCCCAGTACAAATACCCCCAACTGACGCAGCTTGCGCACCTCATGTGCGGTATCCTTTACTGCATATTCTCCATAGTATGGCTGCGGATTGCGGCTGTTCGGCCGGTTTACAATGATATCATTCGGTCTTCCGTCACTGAGCACGATTAGAATTTTCCCCTCCTCCGATCTCGCAAGCAGGCCATCTCCTGCGGCACGGATCGCCAGTCCGTCCCTGTTGTTTGCTGAAGTCGTGTAATCCAGGATCCGCTGATTTTCCGTGCGAGGTGCATCGTACTCTCGGAAGCGCTGAAGGATTGTATAATCCCAGAAGCTGCAAAAGCTCATAATGCGGTGCGGCACCTCACAGATCGAAAGTGCCTCACTGATGATGTACGCCTGAAGCGCCACCTGTCCCTGTCGGTCACGCTGCGAACCGCTTGCATCCATCAGGATATCCACCACGAATTCACCGCTGTACCGCCGCACAGTCTTTTCGAAAAGTGCCCCCGGATCTTCCATCCGTCCGATCTTCCACAGTCTTGATGGTACGATGCTGCCGGTACGCGCCGTATACTGCTCCTCTTCCTTTCGGATGCGAAGCGCACGCATCAGCTCGGCACTCAGCTGTTCCACGCTCCGTTTTATCATATTTTTATTGTTGCGGTACATCACCCGGTTCTTCTCACTATGGCGTTTCGCGTTGACATACTGTGCATTGCTGAGGACTGGATTTTTCAGAATCCCGTCTGTAAAATACAGACTGCAGTCTGCGTGTGCACCGCGGCAGAGACGTTTGCACATACTCTTTTGTTCCCGATCATTCAAATACGTTTTCCCATAATTCAATTCTATATAGGAATACATTTTTGCAGCAGCTTTCTCATCGATCACGACCACTCGCCTTCTGCCCTGCGTTTTCTCCTTCTCTTCCTCGTCTTCCGTCTCGTCCAGACTGACGATACGGCTGTTTAAACGCTTGAGATATTCCTCCAGAAAATCCTCCAGGCTTTCTTCCTCCAGATACTCTCTCCAGTCGAACTCCTGCAAATCTTCCAGCGTCGTGTCAAGCACCTCACTTAATGCCCCGTGCTTTTTCTCAAAGCTCTGATCCAGCAGCGTATTATAAAGTGCGTCCACCGCCTCAATCAGCTCCGCCGTCGTCTGAGCATGCTCAAGTCCCCGGATTTTTTCAATTCCCTGCATCAGCTTTTTCTCACATTCCCAGCGGCCGTCCAGATATCCGCGCATCAGCGCAATCTTCAATCGGCCCACCAGACTTTTGCTCATGCGCTCGAAAGAAAGTTCAAGCACATCCTCAAACGCTTTTTTGCGCAGAGAAACGACGCCCGGCCGCTCCTTCGCTGCCTTCTTATAGACAGCCGCGTCCACACACAGCTGTGCCAGCTCCGTCAGTGGCTGCTCCTGTGCGCCGCAGTACACCTTTTTCACAAGATACATGCCAAATTCATTTTTATCAAAAAAGCGGGCAAATGCCCCCTGCTTTACAGCATCATAAAGGCAAATATACTTTGACCTGAAATAACTCTCCGTATCTACCTTCGTATCAAGCGCATAATCCCCGCTCACTGTCCACATCAGGTTCCGAATCCGGTTTTCTGCTTCTGCCTGAAATTCAAATTCATCTGTTGCTGTCAGCATATTATTTCCTTTCTCTTTCTCATAAAGCAGATATCAGAGCATGTCTGAAAAATCATTCCAACAATCTGCGTTCAAAACAACGCTGCAGCCGTCCACTCTTCCGGAATCCGTGTCATCACAATATCCTCCACAATCTCTCGCTCAAATAAATCGAAGCTCTTATTTACAATTCCCATCCGAAGTGCTGCGCGTGGAGAAAGTCCTGCATGCACCGTCTTCAAGGCACCGATAAGACCTCTAAGATCCAGCGGTTTGGTGGAAATCTCATTGTTGTCCGCCTTCAGCTGCAGATCAAGAAACAGACCGCAGATCTGTGAAAGACCTTCTGCTTTGAAATCCGGGAACATCCGTTTTAAGATGTAGGTCAGCGATTCTTCCGTCACAGTCGGCATCTCGATCACAAGGAAGCGGGATACCAGCGCTTCATTTAACTCACGAGTACCGGCATAGCCATAATTCATCGTGCCGATAAAGCGCGTCGCATCATGCAAATGTATCTTATCGTATCCCGGTACATCCATAATCCGCCGATAGTCGAGCGTCGCGTGAAGCACCGAAACCGCGTCATTCTTTGCCATATTGATCTCGTCAAAAATTCCAAAACCACCGTTTACCGCGCACTGATACACAGGACCCGGCCGCAGCTGTACTTCACCGCCGCGAAATGTATCTGCGCCCACAAGCGCACTGCTATCCATGTTGACATGAAAGGACATGTTGTAGGAGGGTCTGCCGAACATCCACGCAAGATTTTCCGCCAGAATATTTTTTCCGGTCGCCTTCGAGCCGGTCAGCAGGATATTCTCGCCCTGCAGCAGCGCGTAGGCCGCCATCTCAAATGTTTCTCTTCCATAATAAGGCATGTCCGGGGCAGTGACTCTGTTTTGCAAAGCTTCCTCCACCGGATAATGTGCCCGGAAAGCAGCTATTTCCTTTAAAAGATTTGCTGAAACGCCCTGGGCCTCCAGTGCTTCTGTGATTTTTTCCATAAATTCCTCCCGCGTACAGTCAAGCGGATATTCGCAATCCACTTTCGCTATTTGCTCATAACCGAGTATCTGCTTTTTTCTATCTTTCTTATCCGCAAAGATAGTAATAGAATGCTTATTCACACTTATATTTCCGTGAATGAATACCGCTGCAGAATTCCCGATGCGTTGATATCATAAATGATCGTCCCATCCTCCAGCTCGCTTTTCTCCCATGTCGCATTTTTATCCTGAAACTTGCGGCGGATAAATTCATCCGTATCATCCGTCTCAATCTCATCGATAAACACATCCCGCATCTGATTGTTCGGGCATTTGTTGAAAATTTCCCAGATTGTCTCGTAGCTTTTTTTCATGGCCGCTCCTTTCCCATTTTCATACTAACCCACAAAACGGACATTCTCATTCCGCTTTGTTGAAGTTTCCGATCCGCAGCGCCTCATCAACCAGCGCCACAGATACCTCTTCCTTGCTCATCATCTCAAGCTCCCGTACGCCTTCTGCCGTAATCAACGTCACCACATTCGTATCCGTTCCGAATCCTGCTCCGGCTACTTTTACATTGTTTGCGGCGATCATATCTACGTGTTTGCGGGTCAGCTTCTCCTGCGCATGCTCCACCATGTGCTCCGTCTCCATCGCAAAGCCGCACAGCACCTGCCCCTCACGGCGATGTGTTCCGAGCCATGCCAGAATATCCTTTGTGCGCTCCAGATGGATACTCATGTCATTGTCACTTTTGTGAATCTTGTTCTCTGCTACCTGCGCCGGACGGTAATCTGCCACAGCAGCCGCTTTAATAATGATATCCTGCTGCGCTGCCCGTGTCGTCACCGCCTCAAACATATCCTCCGCGCTTTTGACCGGTACGAATTCCACACCGTATGGCGGTTCCAGATTTGTCTTTCCTGAGACAAGTGTCACTTTTGCGCCACGGCGGCGGCACACTCTTGCAAGCGCATAGCCCATTTTTCCGGTGGAATGATTCGAGATAAAGCGTACCGGGTCGATCGCTTCCATCGTCGGTCCTGCAGTCACCAGCACGTGGATGCCTTTCATATCCTTCTCAAAGGCGATCTCGTCCAAAATATGCTCCAGCAAAAGCGATTCCGGCGGAAGCTTTCCTGCTCCCGTATCGCCACAGGCCAGATGGCCGCTCGCCGGTTCGATCACCTGAAAGCCATAATGGCGCAGTGTTGCCAGATTGTCCTGCGTGATCGGATTCTGGTACATCCGCGTATTCATCGCCGGGGCTACCAGCTTCGGACACGTACACGCAAGCAGCGTCGTCGTGAGCATATCGTCCGCAATTCCATGAGCCAGCTTTGCAATCACATTTGCGCTCGCTGGCGCCACAATCGCCAGATCTGCCCGTTTTGCCAGCTCCACGTGCTCCACCTCATATTGAAAATTCCGGTCAAACGTATCGACCAGACATTTCTTTCCTGTCAGTGTCTCGAACGTGATCGGATTAATAAACTCTGTTGCATTTTTCGTCATGATTACCTGTACATCGGCATGCTGTTTTCTGAGCATGCTTGCCAGATTTGCCGCCTTATAAGCAGCAATGCTCCCGGTCACTCCTAAAATTATTGTCTTTCCACTCAGCATAGTGTTCCTCTTTTCTTTTTATACTCCGCAATACCTGCAAAACACAATATAGTTTTACACTGCAGACAATGAAGCTATTTGCAAATCGCATCGCTGCCTGCTTATAACCATTATCTCAGTGAGGCTTCCTCGCTTACGATCCAATCAGGCCATCATCCTCTGCAGCTATCTATACAAAATTATGTTGGAAAAAGAAAACCTTTTATTCAACATATTCTCATATTCTCCTTCCAGCTACTCGTCATACAGTTTAGCATAGGAAACTTTTTTTGACAATCTCCAAGGTATCTGCTTTTCTGTTTGTATTGTTTTCAAAACATCTCTTTTTTTCTTGTGCTTCCGACGCGAAAATGGTATACTCTTGCCTGTAATTGTATTGTATCCCTGTTTGAGACGGATGCACTCAGTTTTTTTGTCACACTGCTTGCGGATCATACCGGATGGATGATACCTGGACGAATGGACTGACGAACGCATACGGACTCTGAATGGGAATGATAACAAGGAGGATCTTATCATGAACAAAAAATTCAACACTTCGCAACTCGTACTTCTCGGTCTGATGACCGCAATTCTTCTTCTCATGGCTTATACCCCGCTCGGATATCTGAATATCGGACCGCTTGCCATTACCTTCAATGTGATTCCGGTCGCTGTGGCTGCAATCACACTCGGACCGGTCGGCGGCGCAATCGTCGGGTCTGTATTTGGTCTGACCAGCTTCCTGCAGTGCATCGGCGTTGGCGGAACAAGCGCCATGGGAGCTGTTTTATTCGGCATCAATCCGGTGCTTGCTTTCATCCAGCGTTTTGTGCCGCGTATGATTGACGGTCTGCTGCTTGGCTACATCTTCCGCGGTATGCGCAAGGTATCCAATACACCGACCGCCTGCTTTGTGACAGGCTTTTGCTCCGCATTTTTAAATACGGCGCTGTTTATGTCACTTCTGGTACTGCTCTTTGGCAACACCGAATACATGCAGACGCTGATGGGCGGAAAAAATGTCATCGCGTTCATCTGCGGTTTCGTTGGAATCAACGCAGTCTGCGAAATGGTTTCTTCTACAATTATTACAGGGGCTGTCGGACTGGCGCTCTACAAAGCTCACTTTGTACCAGCTGTTAAACGCGCAAACGTAGCCTGACCCTACATTTTCAGTATTCATTTTCAGGAGGTAACACATGATTCTTGCGGTAGACATTGGAAATTCCAACATTGTACTTGGCTGTTTTGAAAATGATCAAATACTTTTTATTGAGCGGCTTTCGACCAATCAAAATTCCACTGAACTGGAATATACAATTCTCATCAAAAATATTCTGGAGCTGAACAACTTAAGCCACCGTGCATTTGAGGGCGGCATCATTTCCTCTGTCGTACCTTCTGTCACTCACACCGTTCAGGCGGCAATGACACGTCTGACCGGAAAACCGGTCATGGTGGTCGGTCCTGGCATCCGCACCGGACTTAAGATCAAGCTTGACAATCCGGCACAGCTTGGAAGTGACCGCGTAGCTGATGCGGTTGCTGCGATCCACGAATATCCGTGCCCGCTCATCATCATCGACATGGGCACCGCCACTACAATTTCTGCAATAGACGGCAACAAAAATTTTCTCGGTGGTATGATTATTCCCGGACTTCGTGTTTCTCTGGATTCCCTGACTACACGAACCTCCCAGCTGCCGAAAATCAGTCTTGATCCGCCCAAACGCGTGATTGGTTCCAACACAATCGACTGCATGCGCAGCGGTATTATTTACAGCAACGCATCCAGCATCGACGGTGTTGTCGAGAAAATCGAGGAAGAGATCGGTGAGCAGTGTACCGTGATCTCCACCGGCGGGCTGGCAAAGGTCATTATTCCGTACTGCAAACGGAAGATCATCATTGACGATCAGCTGCTGCTGAAGGGGCTGATGATTATTTATAATAAGAATCGGTAAATTTTTCGCTTGAAAAAAGGCACAGAGTGAATCTTCAAGGTTCTACTCTGCGCCTTTCTTTGTTTGACTGAAACTTAAATCTCTCTCGTCGCTTGTTTCAGCCACGCCCGCTCTTCTTCCGTCAGATACGGTGCGATCTTTTCGTATACTTCTTTATGGTAATCGTTCAGCAGCTGTTTTTCTTTTACTGTCATCTGATCCGGATCGATCGCATCCAGATCAAACGGCACCATTGTCAGATTTTCGAAGCACATAAACTGGCCGTATTCGTTTTTCTCTGCCTTTTTGCAGACGATCATGTTCTCATGTCGGATGCCGTAGCTACCCTCCACGTAGTAACCTGGCTCGTTGGAGGTGATCATTCCCTCTTCAAGAACCGCATCCTCGTTGCGGTCCGGAAGCCTTCTCCAGCGGAAGCCATTCGGCGATTCATGAACACTGAGGCAGTAGCCAACACCGTGTCCCGTGCCGTGCTTGAAATCCTCTCCGCGCTCCCACAGTGGCTGACGCGCCAGATAATCAAGGTTGATGCCTGTACATCCGTAAAGGAATTTTGCATTTGCAAGATTTAAGTGGCCGCGAAGCACTGCCGTAAAATGAGCTCGCTCATCGTCTGTGATCTCACCCATGGCAACGGTACGCGTAATGTCGGTCGAACCTTCCAGGTAATGTCCGCCTGTATCGGCAAGAAGCAGTCCGTGCGGCTCAACTTCCACATCTGTCTCCGGAGTCGGAGAATAATGGTTCATCGCTGCATGCTCTCCGTAGGAAACAATCGGATCAAAGCTGTTGTCAACAAAATGCTCCTGCTCTGCCCGCAGATGGTTTAGATAATCCGCTGCTGAGCACTCTGTAATCTTCTCTTTACCGACATTTTTCTTCAGCCAGTAAATAAATTTTGTAACTGCCACACCATCCTTGATGTGCGCAATCTTTTCATTTTCCACCTCAACCGGATTCTTGATCGCCTTTGGAAGAAGTGTCAGATTGCCCTCATTAAGTACCGTGACGTTCTCCGGAATCCGTGCCACCAGGAGATAGTTTGCTTTTCCTTTGTCCACCAGCACCTTTTTGCCTGCCGGAATCTGTGCCGCTTCTTCATAGACCGCGTTGTACGGATGAATCGTCACACCTGCTTTTGCCAGCTTTTCTTTTAAAGTATCTGAAAATACAGTTTCATTTGCATATAATCTGACTTCATCCTGACTCATCATCAGATAAGAAAGTACCACCGGAACCGTATGGATATCATTTCCGCGAATATTTAACAGCCATGCAATATCCTCCAGCTTTGTCAGTAAAAACAGATCTGCACCTTTTTCTGCCATCTCTTTCCGGATTTCAGCAATCTTATCCTCTCTAGATTTTCCTGCCCATTTCAGGTCAAGCTCCCAGGCCGGTTCACTGGAAAGCGCCGGACGGTCTGTCCAGATCTTGCCGACCAGATCTTCACCACTATCCACGCGCACGCCCTTTTCACCAAGCTCCTTTACCAGCTTTTCCGCCTCAGATGCCCCTACACATCTTCCGTCAAATCCGAGGCAGTCACCTTCCTTTAATGTATCTTTCAGGAATTCCTCTACCGTTGGCACACCCGGCTCACGCATTTTAAACAACGTCACATTCTCGCCCATCTGACGCTCTGCCTGGATAAAATAACGTGCATCCGTCCACATACCCGCCATGTTCTGTGTAATCACCGCGGTTCCTGCTGAACCGGTAAAACCGGTCATATAGGCACGGCATTTGAAAAATTCTCCTACGTATTCGGATGCATGGTAATCATCCGTCGGAATCAGGTAGGCATCGATTCCTTTTTCTTTCATGCACGCACGAAGTGCTGCAATTCTTTCTTTTACTGTTGTCATAATTATACTCCTTTGTTTCCCCACGATCCATATTTTCACAGCTTCCGGCTTTTCGGTCAGTCGCACAGGCTCTGGCTTTCCTTACCGTCTGTGAAAATATCTTTTTGCTGTACTTCTTTATACCAGATAGCTGTATAAACCAAGCAATAATTATTATATCACGCAAACCGACTTCCGTGAAATTAATTTTCTTCTTTTTCCTCTAAAGGGTTACTGTTCTCCATCCAGCTTCCTTCAGATTCCATCTCACAATAAACACCCTTGCTTTCGGCTATATCCTTCCCACTACCTGGCGGATTCGGGACTTGCACCCGCTAGAAACGCGCGTCGCCGGGCGCACCGACAAAAAGGGCGGCACGCCTAAGCATGCCGCCCTTCTCTTTTCCGCTCATTAACGGAACGGAATCAGGTTCTTTCGCCCTTAATTATCTACCAAACTGTACGTCGTTGTTTCCGCTGTCTGTTGTCCACATCTCAAGCATGTTGATCGGATCGTTGAAGTCAGCCAGCCAGCCGTTACGGGACATATCAAAGTTACCAGCTTTACGCTCGTTCAGGAATACATTCCACTCATTTGTCTCGATGGTCAGATTTGCACCGATTGCTGCAAAATCCTGCTGCATAGCCTCTGCGACTGCAACGTGTGCACTTCCGTCATTTGTGATGTAGGTGATATCGATCGGAGTTGCATCAGAAAGTACTTCATTTCCGTTTCCATCATCAACGAACTCATAGCCTGCCTCTTTCAGAAGCTCAATTGCCTGTGCCAGGTTGTCATCGTATGCTTCATAGGACGGATCATAATATCCAACTGCATCTGCATTCGGATAGGTGTAAGCATCATCGTTCTGACGGAACTCACCGCCATTGCCATCTGCCATACCTGCCGGAACAAAGGTATTTGCAAGCTGCTGACCTGTCTGGCCAATGTTCTCTACGATATAATCACGGTCGATCAGAAGGCTGAGACCACGTCTCATTGCAGATGCCTGCTCCGGAGTCTTGCCTGCAAACAGATCACTGTTTACGTTGAACGCTACATAGTAGGTACCAAGGTTATCAATGATATGGAATTCCGGATTGTCCAGAAGGCTCTGGATTTCATCCGTCGGAACAGTATCTGCGAAATCAAGGTCGCCTGCATTGTATGCGGCATAAATCGCAGTATCATCCGCACTCAGCATGAACTCAAGACGCTCGATCTTAACTTCATCTGCACGATAGTAGTTCGGGTTCTTTACGTATACCATGCTCTCGTTATGTGTCCAGCTCTCAAGTGTGTAAGCACCGCTGGATACAAATCCTGCTTCCTGACACCATGCGCCCGGGTTATCCTGCCATCCGTCAGCAGCCTCAACGCTTGCCTGCGGAACTGCGTAGAATGCCGGGAATGCGCAAAGGTCAAGGAAGTATGCACACGGAGACACAAGATTGATGGTAAGGGTCTTTCCATCCTCACTTGCAGTTACATCCAGTGTTCCATCGTCTTTTCTTGCGATCGGGTCAAACATGTATGCGTAGTCAGCACCTGTCTCTGCACTTGCAGCACGATTCCAGGAATAAACAAAATCATTTGCGTTCAGATCTGTGCCATCGCTCCACTTCAGGCCATCTCTTAATGTAAAGGTGTAGGTCAGACCATCTTCGCTTGCTTCATAGCTCTCAGCAAAATCCATTGCGATCTCACCGTTCTCATCGTAGGTGCAAAGTCCGTCAAAGCTGTTTACTGCAAGGCAGGCACCATCAACGGTAGAGTTCAGTGCCGGGTCAAGCTTATCCGGCTCACTTGCCAGATTCAGACGAAGTGTCGTAGCATCGCCTGCATCTGCAAACTGGAAATATTTGAATCCGTAATTATTGCAGTAGATACCGGTTACATTTTCCTTCTGAAGATAAATATCATTATAATAGTAAAGCGGAACAATTGCTCCGGTTTCCATCAGCATATCCTCTGCCTGATGCATCATTGCTTCACGCTCAGCCATATCTGTCGTAGTCTTAATCTGCGCAATCAGGTTGTTGTACGCCTGCCAGTCAGGTGCTGCTTCTGAAGATTTGTGTGCAACGTCTGCGCCCTCGATCGGAGCAACATCTCCGTCTGCTACCTCAGCAGCTGCTTCTGTCTCACCTTCTGCTGCTGCCTCTGTAGCAACCTCAGTAGCTGCCTCTGTAGCAGCCTCAGTAGCGGCTTCCGTAGCGGCTTCTGTTGCAGCTTCCGTAGCGGCTTCTGTTGCAGCTTCTGTCGCAGCTTCCGTAGCTTCTTCTGCAAATGCAGCGGATGCCGGTGCGATTGCTGTCACTGTAGCAAGCGTGATCGCCATGAGTGTTTTTCTCTTCATAATTCTTACCTCCATTTAATTTGTTGTAACCGCCCAGAGCCATCTGAAATTTGTAAAACAATCAGACTCTTCACAGTTATAATTTTTACAACAGGCAGGTTTTCTGCGCTGATGTTTTATCAGTTTAAAGGGGTAATCCCTTAAAACTTCTACATTATACCATCATTTGTTCCAACATGCAACAAAGTGTCCGTTTCCTCTGTCTTCCAATTTCGGGCATTCTTTTGCACACTTCTCTGTCGCATAACGGCAACGGGAACGGAATGCACAGCCGGTTGGCATATTCATCGGGCTCGGTACATCTCCCTCAAGAATAATACGCTTTCTCTGTCTCGTGATCTTCGGATCCGGAATCGGCACAGCTGAGAGAAGCGATGTCGTATACGGATGCTGCGGGTGATCGCTTAATTCATCCGCATCTGCGATCTCAACGATCTTGCCGAGATACATAACGGCGATGCGGTCAGAAATATGGCGTACGATCAGCAGGTCATGCGCAATAAACAGATATGCCACACCAAGCTTTTCCTGTAGGTCTTCAAACATATTGACCACCTGCGCCTGAATGGATACATCAAGCGCAGATACCGGCTCATCACAGACGATAAACTTCGGATCCACGGCAAGTGCACGTGCGATACCGATACGCTGACGCTGTCCGCCGGAAAACTCATGCGCATAACGGGTCGCATGCTCTGCATTCAGTCCGACCAGCTCCATCAGATTCAGGATCTTGTCACGACGCTCTGCTTTGGATGTGTAAAGCTTATGTACATCCAGAGGCTCTCCGATGATATCCTCGACTGTCATACGTGGATCCAAGGAAGAATACGGATCCTGGAATACCATCTGCATCTTCTTGCGCAACGCAGTGATATTTTTATCCGTTACTTCTTCTCCGTTAAAAAGTACCTGACCACTGGTCGGCTCATATAACCTTAAGAGCGTTCGTCCAACGGTCGTCTTACCACACCCGCTCTCTCCGACAAGTCCGAGTGTCTCTCCCGGCTTTATTGCAAAAGAAACACCATCTACTGCTTTCAGGTATGTTGTTTTCATAAATCCGGTCTTGATCGGGAAGTGCTGCTTCAGATCTTTGACCTCTACGAGATATTCGCTGCTCATGCGTTCGCACCTCCTGCCTGTTCTTCCATCATTTTTTTAATATTCATCCAGCAGGCTGCCTGATGCGTTTCACTGATGGATACCTCCTGCGGCTTCTGCTCCAGACAGATCTTCATTGCCTTGTCACAGCGGCTGCAGAATGCACAGCCCTTTGGCATGTTCAGAAGATTGATCGGCGTACCGCTGATCGGGATCAGACGCTCCTTGCTGTTGTTTACGTTTGGAATAGAACGCAGCAGTCCCTTCGTATACTCATGTCTTGCATCATAGAAAATATCATCTGCCGTACCGCGCTCACAGATACTTCCGCCATACATTACCACGATCTTGTCACACATGTCTGCGATAACTCCAAGGTCATGGGTAACCATGATGATCGCCATACCAAGGCGCTTCTGCAGATCCTGCATCAGTTCCAGGATCTGTGCCTGGATCGTCACGTCAAGCGCTGTCGTCGGCTCATCTGCAATCAGGATATCCGGCTCACAGGCAAGTGCCATTGCGATCATGACACGTTGACGCATACCTCCTGAAAGTTCATGCGGATACTGGTTAATACGCTTTGCCGGCTCGTTGACACCGACCAGCTCCAGCATCTCAATTGCTCTCGCTTTTACTTCTGCTTTTGATTTATTTGTATGAAGACGGATCGCCTCCATGATCTGACTTCCGACTGTAAAAACTGGATTCAGGCTCGTCATCGGGTCCTGGAAAATGATACTACAGCATTTTCCACGAAAGCCTGCCATTTTTTTATTGTCATAGGTCGCCAGATCTTCTCCTCTGTATAACACCTGTCCACCGGTAATTCTTCCGGTATCTGCCAGAATCCGCATGACTGAATACGCCGTCACGCTTTTTCCGGATCCTGACTCGCCTACAATTCCCATGATCTCTCCCGGCTTCAGCGTAAAGGATACTCCGTTTACCGCCTTTACTTCACCGGAATCTGTAAAAAATGAGGTATGAAGGTCTTTTACTTCCAACAGATATTCGCTTGTATTCGTACTCATCTTCCTTACCTCCTCAGTTTCGGGTCAAATGCGTCGCGCAATCCGTCGCCAAGCAGGTTGAATGCAAGAACGATCAGACAGATCACAATGGCCGGAAATACCAGTTTATGCGGATAACTCATCATACCTCCGCGGGCTGCGTTTGCCAGAGAACCAAGTGACGGCATCGGCGCCTGTACACCAAGTCCGGCAAAGCTTAAGAAGCTCTCTGTAAAGATTGCGGACGGCACCTGAAGTGCAGTGGAAATGATGATAACGCTCAGGCAGTTCGGAAGGATGTGCTTTTTGATGATCCGTCCCGGCTTTGCACCGATCGAACGTGCCGCGAGAATGTATTCATTTTCTTTGATGGAAAGAATCTGGCCGCGCACAAGACGTGCCATGCCGACCCAGTAAAGAAGTCCGAATACGATGAACAGTGAGATCATGTTGCTTCCAAGACGCGCAAGGAATGTCCCTTCAATCACCGGAGTAAGTACTTCTTTTAATACGACTGATAAAAGAATAACCATCAGCATATCCGGTAAGGAGTATATGACATCAACAATACGCATCATGACCATATCGACTTTGCCGCCTGCATATCCCGATATACTGCCGTAGATCAGGCCGATCACAAGCACGAGAATCGCAGCGAAAAATCCGATAAACAGCGATACACGGGTTCCGTACAGAATACGGACAAAATAATCACGGCACTGTTCATCTGTACCAAGAATATGCGGAAAGAGCTTCTCTCCGGAATCAATTGCCCTCTGTTCATTTTTGGACCACTCAAACGGTCCAAGGTTTTTCGCCGTCTTATCACGGCGTCCGTTTACGGAAATCATCTCCTCATAGCCGTACGGGACGATCATAGGTCCTGCAACTGCCGCTGCAATGACAAGAATCAGTACAATAATGCTTCCAACCGCCAGCGGATTTTTCAGAAGCTTACGCATACCATCCTTAAAAAAGGTGGTCGATTCACTCATAACCTCCTGCTGCGCTTTTTCCTCGTCAGTTGCCGGGGCAAACTTTGCAAGATCGATCTGCATGCTCAGAGGATTCTTCTTTGGAAATTCAGTTTCATTTGTATTTTCTGTATTTGCCATTTCATCCCCTCCTATTCGAATGTAATTCTCGGATCTACCAGCTTGTAAACGATGTCGCTGAGCAGGTTCATGATAACCATCAGTGTGGCAAGGAAAATAGTGGTTCCCATGATCATCGGGTAGTCTCTCGTTGTAATACCTGTAATGAATTTTGCTCCGAGTCCGCCGATCGTAAAGATATTCTCAACGACCAGACTTCCGGTCAGAATGGAGGCAAGCATCGGTCCTACGTAGGTGATGACCGGAATCAGTGCATTACGCAGCGCATGCTTGAAAATCACGAAGATCTGCGGTACACCCTTTGCCCTTGCTGTACGCACATAATCCTGTCCCAGTGCATCAAGCATACTCGTCTTTGTCAGACGGGTAATGTATGCCATCGGATAGAATGAAAGTGCAATGATCGGAAGAATATAATTCTGATTTTGCGTACTCCAGACCGGAATCCACTGCAGCTGAATACAGAATACCAGCAGCAGAAGTGATGCCAGCACGAAGCTCGGAACTGCCGCTGCCAGCGTGGAAAAGAATACAATCACACGATCCGGCCACTTATTTCTCATCAAAGCAGCGGTACTTCCCAGGATCAGGCCGGCGATCAATGCAACCAGTGCTGCCATACCGCCAAGCTTTGCAGAAATCTTGAATGATTCAAAAATTGTGGTTCCGATGTCACGGCCTGTCTTTAATGACACACCGAAATCTCCGTGCAGCAGATTTCCAATATACAATACAAACTGCTCTCCCACCGGTTTGTCCAGATTGTAACGCTCCATCAGTGTTGCTTTTACATCAGGGCTGAGCGCTTTCTCACCCTCGAACGGTCCTCCTGGGATCGCGTTCATGGAAAAAAACGTAATCGCACAGACGATTAATACGGTTACGATGGCCAATAAAACTCTTTTTACTATATATTTAGCCAAATTCCATCACTCTCCTTCTCACATTTTGTTGTGTTATCTACAAATGTCTGTACAGCAAAGACATATGCTAATTACTATAGTCTCTTTCGTGGTTTTTGTCAACAAAAAAAGTTTTTTTTGTAATATATACATACCGGTCGGAATAGAAACTCAAAAAAGAGCTGCCTAATCAGGCAACTCCGTTAATACTTCCAGTTTAAATCCTTCCCAGCGCTGAGCAGATACATTCCATTCACGCAGGTCGGTTACGATCTTATGATAAAAGGCCTGCCCGCCGCGCACGATATCGTACGTTCGCGCATCGCCTCTTGCCTCAAGGTGACGACCAAAGCTGCAGTTTTCCACACTCTCAGGACCGTAATCGTCCACATCGCCATCCGGCCAGAATATGTACAGCCGCGGGATCTGCTCTGCGCGTTCCAGCGCAATCCCAGCCTGTTCCAGATACTTCCTGCCGACTTCTTCGTAACACGTAAATACATGCGCATACCGCCAAACCGTTCTGGTAAAATCAGATACACGGAACTGTCCCAGCCAGTCCTCGTCCATCATCCCATCCTCCATCCGCTTTGACACGATCAGCACAAGCGGAAACATACACGACGGATCTTTGAGTGCCTGCAGAATCTCGCAAACCTGCTCTTCTCTCATGATCCGGCGCCGGTTGACGCACTCAATTCCGTTCACGATCCCAATGCTGTCCACGATTGTCTTATAATACCCCGGGTAACTGAAAAAGATCATACCCGAATCCTGTACCGTATGCTCGCGTTCCGGCTCCGCATAACCGTTGCAGACCTTCAGCAGCACCCGTTCCAGTGCATCAACCTCCAGGCTCGCCTCGGAATACCAGATCCTGCCGCCGACTTCCATATCCATATGGCGCACATGCATGTGCATTCTGCGGCTTTCCCGGTCATAATTGACCGCTACATGGTACGCAAGAATATCCGCATGATAGGTGCATATCTCGGCAGGCATATTTTTGAACAATCCGCCATACTTTCCGACAACCCACTGGTAAATAGAGTCCGCCGACTGCTCAAAGATCAAATCCGATGATGGATTTTTTATGTCTTTCATACGGTTTCCATCCACCTGTGTACACATCTGAAAAACAGGATGGCGTGTCAGCGGCTGCATCTCATAATGCCTCGACTCTCCAAGACTTTCTTCCCTGCCGTCATTGTAGACATCCCGCTTTTTGAAAATTGCTGTCAATCTCGAGTCATGGAACTGGCTGTCGTTGAGCAGCGCAATGATCGTGTTGACATTGATCGGAATCTTACGGCTGCGCCGCAGCAGCTGATCCACCAGTGTCTGTTTGCTCGTCTTATAGATACGTTTTGCCAGGTTTTCTACCTGCTGTTCCACATCCTCATTCAGTACCTGCTCCACTTCCGGATAAAGCACACCTTCGCCAAGCTTCAGACGGAAATGGCTTTTAATCATATCACTCCACCGACCGGATTTGTAAAGGGAGTGTCCAAGATCCTCAAACAATGTCACCATTGACTTATCGCACAGCTCCAGCGTTGCCAGAATGCTGTTAAAATAACGAGAAAAGCCATTGTAATTTTTCCAGAGTTCTTCTCCTTTGTAGCGCATATCATGCTCGATTTCATGCCAGCCCTCAAAAAACATGGTTTTAATTTGAATCTCAAACGTATCATCAATGTACATCTCCCATGTTTCCGGGGAAATCTCTGATCGCAGATACTCTGGAAGACGGCATACACCGTTTAGCTTTGTCGGTTTGAACTCTTCATCGCTGATTTCAGATGTCGACCAGTCGATCAGGTCAAACGTATTTTCCATAATCTTTTTGCAGATATCCACATCATCATCAAAATACAGATTGACTCTCACTCCGATCAGATCCTGAAGCTTTCTGTTGCCTTCACCGTAATCCTTCATTTCGAATTTATGTGCCATCGAAGAAGCCGTCTTAATTCGGGAAAAAACACGGTAATACAAGCCACACTGCTCCAGCCGGTCACTGATGATCCGCTTTAAGTCCTGCTCCACGATCGCCGGGACACGAACCTTTGCAGCAAGCTCTTCTTTCGTATAAATCACTCTTTTTTCTTCATTCAATCTACTACACCACCATTATTCATATCGAATGTTCCATCTCTATTCTGCTCTATAGCATTTTACCCTGTACAAAAAGAATCGCTGCCCCAGACAAATCCTTTTTGCACAGAACCGCCTGTCTTTTACAGCTTATGGAACCTTATCAGATTAATCATACCAGATTTTTATAAAATAAAAAAGAGTTCTTTTTCCTATTCGCAAAATTACCGTTTTCACCTCTTATTACTTTTCCTGCCTGAAGTGGAGAATCCTTAACCGCGTCCAAAATAAAAAAGCCCGGGCGCTTTTATGCGCTCCCGGGCCGGAACATGTCTGAAGGCTGTCTGCACTCAAACCTGCTCCAGGGAGGATTTTTTATTTCTCCAACACTTCTGTCTTCGCGTAGAAGCCTCTTGTCTTTCCATCGATCACTCTGGTCTGTGTAATCGTAAACTGATCTTCCAGACGGATATCTGCGGACGATGCTCCGACCTTCACGGTCATCGTGCCTTTCTCCACCGTCCACTCCATGGCTTCGTTTAAGAATGCAAACTGTGTCGCTTTCATTTTAAAACGGACAGTTCTACTCTCTCCCTTTGGAATAAAGACGCGGGCAAAGCCTGCAAGTTCCATCGTCGGCCGTACCATCGATGCAACATCATCTGAGACATACAGCTGCACAACCTCTTCTCCGTCGTATTCCCCTGTATTTGTTACTTTTACGGTAACTTCCAGTTCTTCTTCCGGCAACAGCTCCTTTTTCGCAATCTCCAGATCCGAATAGGCAAAGGTCGTATATGACAGGCCGTGTCCAAAATAATACAGCGGAAATGCACTGTCATTGATATAACCGTTTTTGTTGCGGATCATACCGGTATGGCCGGCAGCCACATAGCCGGATCCTCTTGGAAGCGCATAATAAACCGGAATCTGTCCTACAGAGCGGGCTGCAGTCACAGGAAGGCGCCCTGCCGGATTATAATCACCAAACAGTACCTTACACAGAGCCTGTCCACCCATCATTCCCGGCTGCCATACCTCCAGAATCGCATCAAAGTGAGACGCTATAAATGCATTGGAAAGCGGCCGTCCGTCAAAGTGCAGTACAACGGTCTTTTTGTGAAGCGCATAAATGGCACGCGCAAATTCTTCCTGGCGGCCCGGCAGGTCAATGTTTGTAGAATCAACACCCTCACCAACCGTTGATGTAATGCCCCAGCCATTCTTTCCGCCGATCGTAAAGAGTACGACATCTGCCTCTGCCGCTGTATTCAGCGCTTCTTCCATGCCGCTAAGATCTGAACCTACTGCATTGATTCCCTTCGCATAAGTGATCTCTGCATCCGGAAGATACTCTTTTAGTGCCTGATATAAGGTACGGCACTTTGCAAACTCTGCCTGCAGCCGCCTCTCCAGACGCGGACTGCAGTCTCTGAGCTGTCCCGGATATTTCTGTTCAATATCATAAACGATCAGTCCAGGCTCTTCAAAACCCTGTCCGTCTTCCTCTCTTGCCATCGTCATATCAAGCGCCGCCGGATAAGAAAATGTCCCAAAATAACTGCGGAGTACATCTGCATGCGGTCCGATTACCGCAATTTTTTTTGTCTTTTTGGAAAGCGGCAACGTTTTTCTTTCATTTTTCAGAAGAATAAAGCTCTCAAGCGCCATCTTTTCATTCAGCTCATCCGTTGATTTCTGATGCAGCAGTGCCTTCAGCCGATCCAGATGCGGATACGGATCCTCAAAAAGTCCAAGCTTTATTTTCTGCGTCAGCACGCGCTCAACTGCCTGATCAATATCCGCCATCGAAAGCCTTCCGTCCTCCACCGCTTCCTTCATCCGGTAGCTGAATCCCTTCGGACGTGGATATTCTACGTCAAGTCCGGCTTTTAAGCTGCGGATTCCTGCTTCTGTATAGTCTGCGGCCACCTGAAACGGATCCACCAGGCGGTCTACCGCAACATAATCCGATACAACAATCCCCTGAAATCCCATCTCGCCTCGCAGCAGGTCTGTCAGCAGTTTCCTTGAACCGGATACCGGTTCTCCGTTCATGCTGCAGTAAGAGCTCATGACACTGCCAAGTCCTGCCTCTGTAATTGCCGCCTGAAAAGGTTTTCCATGTACCTCTCTCAGTTCTCGTTCCGTCACCAGATTGCGCCCCATATTCAGTCCGCCCTCTGTAATCCCATGGCCAATGTAATGTTTTTCCGTACACAGAAGTCCGTTTTTCAAGTCATCTGTCTGCAGGCCCTTTACAAAAGCCACACTCATTTCGGCCGTCAGGGTAGGATCCTCTCCGTACGTCTCTGTTGTCCTTCCCCAGCGAGGATCTCTTGCAATATCCACAACCGGAGAGAGTGCCTGCCGAAATCCGACTTCATGCATCTGCTCCCGTATCACTTCTGCCATCTTTGCTACAATGTCTGAATGAAACGTCGATGCCTGGGCAATCGCGCTCGGAAAAACATCTGCCTCCGTAAACTGAGCGCCTGCACTAGCTTCACAGTGGATGAGAGCCGGAATTCCAAGCTCCGTTTCCTCCGTCAGATAATGCTGAAGTGTATTGGCATACTCCACGATTTTTTCCACATTTTCCGCCGTGGTAAACGCGCCCACATGGCCGATCCCATTTGGAATATAATCTTTAAAATTCGGAACATCTGGAGTGATCGTCACCAGACACGTAATCTGGTCAATCTTCTGCTCAAATGACATCCGCTCCATCAGATCACGAACCCGTTCCTCTACAGGAAGGGAAGAATCTTTATATTTCTTCATTTCTCTCATCCTCTGTTTCGGTATTTTTATATCACACTGAAATTATCTTTTCATGCTGTGAAACAACAAGTGTTTCACAGCTGATTTAAAAGTTCCTTTTTTACTCAGTTGCAGCCTCTGTTGCGGCCTCACCGTCAAGATACTCTGCCACATTATCTGCTGTTACGATCTGGAACGGAATGTAAACGTCTTCGATATCTTTCGGATCCGTACCGTCACGAAGCTCTGCAAAGATCTTCGCGCCTGCCTCTGCCTGTCCTTTTGCATCCTGCAGCGCAGTCATGGAAAGCTCGCCCTTCTCAATAGAAGCAAGTGCATCGTCACTTCCGTCCACACCAAGTACCAGAATGTCCTCCAGACGGTCTGCAGACTTCAATGCCTGTACTACACCGAGTGCAGCATCATCGTTCTGGCATACGATTGCATCAAAATCATCGTAAGACATCAGACAGTCCTCTGCCGTACTCATACCAAGATCCTTGGAATTCTTTACATTATACTCATCAAGAATTTCAATATCGTCTCGTGCGGCAAGTGCATCTGTCAGCCCCTGCTTACGATCCAGATACTGCTGATCATTCGGCTCACCGGTAAAGTAAAGAATCTTTGCGTTCTCCGGAAGTACATCCACCAGATATTCGCCCTGTGCCGTTCCCGCATCCACATTCGGAGATCCAACGTAAATATATCCGTCATAATCATCTCCGCCGCTTACCGTAGTAAGGAAGGAAATATACGGAATTCCCGCATCCTCAGCTGCCTTCAGTGCCGGAACAGAACCATCCAGGTCATTGCTGATCGCAGATACTGCATTTGCGTTCTGAACGATAAAATCATCAATCTGACCGTTCTGCACATTGGTATCTCCGCCTGCATCTGTTACCATAATGTCAATTCCCTCTGCCTCCGTCGCTTCCTTTAAATAGGTACGGAATTTTGCACAGTAATTGTACGTATCAGAATTGTTTGCAAAGCCTACAAGATACGAATCTGCCGCCATTGCACTCATTCCCATTGATGCTGCCAGAATTGCCGCCAATGCCAAACCTACACTTTTTCTTTTCATTTCAAAATCCTCCTTTGATTTTAAATAGCTTTATGCTGTTATCCGTTCTTCACGGATTGTTTCCCTGTGATAATTCAGATTCTCTGTTTTTGCTGACTCTTTTACTGACTCTTCTTATCTTCCTTCGTCATTGTATCGATAATTACCGCTCCTGCGATCAGCACGCCTTTGACAATCAGCTGATACTGCGTTGATACATGAAGCAGATTCAGAATATTGTTGATCAGTCCTACGATAATGGAACCGATCAGTGCGCCGGTCACGCTTCCGATACCTCCAAGGAAGCTTGTACCTCCGACAACTACTGCCGTGATCGCATCAAATTCATAGCCTTCACCTACGGATGGCATGCCCGCAACAAGGCGTCCAAGAAGAACGACACCTGCAAGGCCGGTCAAAAGGCTTGATAATGTAAAGATGATCCGTTTCGTCCGATTCGTATTAATACCCGATGCAATTGTTGCTTTTTCATTGCCTCCGATCGAGTAAATCAGAAGGCCAAGGCTTGTATGTTTCATCAATATTGCGATCACTGCCACGCTCACCAGCATGATCACAACCGGAAGCGGAACTGCTCCTGCCACTTTGTAATGTCCCAGCCATTCAATCTTATCAACGCCGCTGATTGCCTGACCGTTTGTGTAAAGCTGTACTGCACCTTTTACTACGTTTGTCATTGCCAGAGTTGCAATAAATGCCTGCAGTTTAAAGCGGGTAACAAGAAAGCCGTTGATCCAGCCGCACAGCGCACCGAATCCAAGTCCTGTCAAAACAGCAAGCAACACGGAACCGGTATTTACCAGCACACCTGCCGCAAAGCACATGGAACCGGTACAGATAAGTCCTGCTGAAAGATCAATCAGTCCGGACACAATCAACATTTCCTCGCCGCATGCAATGATCGTAACTACAGAAATCTGCGTCAGAATGTTGATCAGGTTGCGCGGCTTTAAAAAGTTGTGATTAACAAGAGCTGATGCCACAAACAAGATTATCAGGATCAGAGCGATTCCGTATTTCCTGTAAAATACTGCTGCGCTTCTTTTATTTTCTTTCATTTTAGTTTGCCTCCACGATCATTTTCATCACTTTGTCCTGCGTTGCCTCTTCATGTGAAAGAACCCCCGCAATTTTTCCTCTTGCTACTACTGCAATCTTGTGACTCATGGAAAGTACCTCCGGCATATCCGATGAGATCATAAGAATCGCAATTCCCTGCTTTGAAAGCTCTGTAATCAAGTTATAAATTTCCTGCTTTGCTCCTACATCAATACCGCGTGTCGGCTCATCCAGAATCAGCAGTCGCACGTTTCGTACCAGCCATTTTGCAAGTACGACCTTCTGCTGGTTGCCGCCGGAAAGTGTCCCGACCGCCGTTTCGATGCCAGGCGCTTTGATCCGCAGCTTACCAAAAATATCCTTTGATCGCTGTTCGATCTCCTTATGCTTCAGCCAGCCGTTTGAAGCCAGAAAGTCAAGATTCGGAAGTGCAATATTATCCTCGATCGACCGTACACCAACAAAGCCATAGGCACCACGGTCTTCTGTGATCATTGCAACACCACCTCTGATTGCCTCACGAATCGAATGAAATTTTCTTTCCTTCCCATCAATGAAAATTTTGCCGGAATCATACGGATCCATTCCAAAAATACTGCGTGCCACTTCTGACCGGCCCGCACCCATCATTCCTGCAAAGCCGAAGATCTCACCTGCATGGATTTCAAAAGAAATGTCTTCGAATACACCTGCACTGGAAAGCTTTTCTGCTGCAAATACCGTCTGATTCGTATGTGGTGGGAGCGGCGGATAAATATCTTCAATCGCACGGCCTACCATCATCGAGATCAGATGATCCTGATCCGTATCTTTGATCGCTCCGGATGCAATCCATTTTCCGTCACGCAGCACCGTGTATTCATCGCAGATTTCAAACAGCTCGTTTAATCGGTGTGAAATAAAGACGAATGCGATTCCCTTCTGTTTCAGTTCCTTGATCTTACGAAACAGAATTTCTGCCTCTTTGCTCGTGAGTGCCGAGGTCGGCTCATCCATGATGATCACTCTTGCATTTCTTGAAAGAGACTTCAGAATCTCGATCATCTGCCGCTGTGCCACACTTAAATTCCCCATCTTTTCATTCGGGTTGTAATCCAGCCCCATCATATCCAGCAATGCCTGACAATCCTTCAGCCGTTTTTTCGCATCGACAAAGTATTTTCCCTTTTTCGGTTCGCGTCCGATGTACATGTTTTCCGCGATCGACAGCTCCGCCACATAATTCAGCTCCTGTGCGACGATTGAAATTCCATTTACAAACGCATCCTTCTCACTTTTCATATGGACCGTTTTTCCGTCGATCAGCACTTCTCCTCCGTAATTCGTATACGTGCCAGAGAGGATCTTCATCAGAGTCGATTTTCCTGCTCCGTTCTCACCAGCCAGCGCGTGTACGCTGCCCTCCCGGATCTTCATATTGACCTGATCGAGCGCTACCACGCCCGGGAACTCTTTTCGGATCTCTTTCAGTTCCACTATTACTTTTCCGTCCAAATTAATTCCTCCGTTCAAGTTAAACGCTTAACCTAATGTTTTCTTCCTTTCTTTTTGTTTCTTTTGTTTCCGCTTGTTTTTCAGTTTTCTTTCTGTCCATAATATACGTCATTTTGCTTTGTTAGTCAATACTCTCGGTCAATCTTAACAAATTTTGTATAGTTTTCAGAAAATGAATGTAAGATTAAGTGTTTAACTTTAACTGGAAATTGTGACTTTTCACGAAGAAAAACAAAAAGCGAATCAACTGCCGGTAAGCATTGATTCGCCTGCTGAACTTTTCTCTTTTTACTACTGTCTTTTTACAACACAATCAAAACATCATTTTTCACCAGAGTGTCTCTTTTCTCCGTGTGAGTCAGAACAAATATTCTCATTCTGTTTCATTGCTTACTTATAGCCATTTTCCTGCTCCATGATTCTCCGCACGCTCCCGCGCACATAAAGATCCGGCTGGTAATAAATGGTCTTTCGCGTTCCTCCTGTATTTTTCATTTCCTCCGGCTGCTCCTCGACCGCACGGCAGATCTGCTCTCCGATAAAGCGCCCCATCTCTCCCGCCGGCACACCGACCGTCGTCAGCGGAACTTCCAGCACGTCATCAAACGGTACATTGTCGCAGCCGACGACCGAGAGATCCTCGGGGATGCGGATTCCGTAACTGCGTGCACTGCGATAAACGCCAAACGCCATCTCATCATTCATCGCAAAAATCGCTGTCACGTGCTGGCCAAGCAGATACGACAGTGCCTGACTTCCGCTCTCCAGGGTATAATCACCGCCTGCCACCAGTTTTTCTTCCCAAGGAATGCCTGCTTCCTCCAGCGCACGCCGGTAGCCTAAAAGCCGCTCCTGAGTCACACGGTACTCCGGATTTCCGGCAATACAGCCGATCCGCCTGTGGCCGCAGCCCGCCAGATAGCTGGTCGCTTCGTAGCCCGCCTTCTCATAATCAAAACAAATATTCAGCCCGTCACTTTGAAATCCATATCCATCCATCGTAAATACCGGAATGCCAAGCGAGTCTACGATCTCATAAAGCAGCCGGTTCTCTTCTGTTTTTCCCGGTTCCATCGATTTTGCCCAGACAAGTGCACACAGATTTTCTGACGCAATCCGGCGGATGAGTCCATCCAGTCTTCCCTCATTTTTATCATTAAAAATATGATTCACAACTGAATAGCCCCGCTCCTGCAGCACCTCACTGATCGCGGTATCCAATTCCGCAATATGAGAATTCCGAATATCATTGATGACAACACCGATTGTCTGGCTCCTGCCTCTGGCCAGATTGGATGCACTGCTGTTTGGAAAATAATTCAACCGCCTGGCGGTCTGCCGGATCTCCTCCAGTTTGCTCTCTGAAATCCGGCCTTTCTTCGCACTGCCCGAAAGTGCAATCGAAACGGTCGCCACGGAAACCTTGCATTCCCGCGCGATATCTTTCATCGTCGTCCTCATCTGTCCTCACCGCCCGAAAAAAAATTGTCGATCATTTTCACTTATACCCTCTAGATCAGCCGGGCAAGCTCTGTCATAATTTCAGGCGTATTAATATTCTGCGGGCAATGTCCGATGCACGATCCGCATCCTGCGCAGTCCGCCGGCTTTCCTTTTGACTCGATTGCTGCTGCCCCTGCAAGTGCCTGTTCTCCGTCCACTTTATAGCCGTTATACAGTTTCAGATATTCCGGGATATTAATCTCCATCGGGCATCCGCTGCAGCAGTAACGGCAGGCTGTACACGGCACCTGGATCTGATTTTTAAACATGGAACAGGCTTTTTCAAGTGTCTCCATATCCGTTTCATTCAATCCATCGTCGTCAGCAAATGTATCAAGATTATCTTCAAGCTGATCCATTGTGCTCATTCCGGAAAGGATCACCTGCACCTGTGGGAGACTCTTTACAAACCTAAGCGCCCAGGCTGCAATACTCCAGTTTGGATGTGCCGTTTTCAGGACCTCGTTGGCTTCCGGCGTCAGGCTGGCAAGTCTTCCGCCTCTGACCGGCTCCATGACCATGACCGGAATGTTGCGCTCCTCCAGGATCTGATACTCTTCCTTCGCAGAACTATAATTCCAGTCATAATAATTCAGCTGGATCTGTGTAAAATCCCACTGGTGATGAGCAGCAAAACGTCTGAGCGTATCTACGCCTGCATGGCTGGAAAAGCCCAAATAACTGATACGGCCCTTCTTTTTCTGCTCAAGGAAATATTCAATTGCACCACTGTTTAAATACTTGTCAGCGTTTCCGTCGGTCAGGCAGTGTATCAGATAAAAATCGATTCGATCGGTCTGAAGTCTTCTCAGCTGTTCTTCAAAGACCGCCTCATAATCCGGGTTGGCATCAATATGAAATTTCGTTGCAAGATAATAGCTGTCACGTGGGAATACCTTCATTGCTTCTCCCAGACATTTTTCCGAATCTCCGTCGTTGTAGACATAGGCGGTATCAAAATAGTTGATTCCTTCCTCATACGCGCGGCGGATCAGCTTAATTGCCTCCGGGTAATCGATTGGTGCTTTTGAATCCTTTGCATCCACCGACGGCAGACGCATGTTGCCCATACCAAGTCTCGATACTTCAATCTTCTGAAATGCTTTTTTCTTCATTGTGTTTTCTCCTTTTCTTTTATGAGCAGGTGGTTTTGATTTGCAAAGCGGGTATTCGTAATCGACGAATTCTGCAACATTCCTTCTTTCATTATACACACTGCCTCGTTATAATAAAAGAAATATTGTGGAGATTTTCCGAAAATAGTACCATTTCAGCCCATCTGAATACCGAAAAACAAATTAGAGTTTCATAAACCCGGACATCATACACCCGCCCGCCGCGCCTGCCTTCCTGACCTGCGGCAGGCGTTCCAGGCTGATTCCTCCGATCGCATAGACCGGCAAAGGACAGGATTTACAGATCGCTTCGACAAAGCCAAGCCCCTTCCCTTTCAGCCCTTTTTTGCATTCTGTTTCAAAAATTGTCCCGAGAATGATCTGGGTCGCTCCGTTTTTCCCGGCAAGTTTTACATCTTCCAGACTGTGGCAGGAAACGCTGATCTCTACAAAATCCCGCTGCAGTCTGATGCGTTCCGCTTCGCTCATCGCCCCAAGCGCCGGAATGGAAAGATGAATCCGTCTGCATCCCAGATTGTGCGCAATCGCAATTCTGGAATGCAGAAAGCAGCGCACCCCTTCCTCGTCGCACAGGCACAAAATTTTTTCTGCCAGTGCTTCATACGCATCGTCAGACAAATCCTTTTCTCTTAGAATCACCGCATGCGGATGCAGGTGAATCACCTTTTGCATTTGTTTCAGAAAATCGCCCTGCACCAGTGCGCGGTTTGTGATCGCAATGGTATGTTCATATTGTTTACACATAGATGTAATCATTCAGAACCGGCTGCAGGCCGCCCTGCTCCATATCTTCATACATTTTTGCAAAAGAGCGGTCATCATTGATCTCAAACTGCTCATCTCCGACATCTGCATCCTCTTTGCCCTCGTATTTTTCTTCATGATCACCGATTCCAGTGGAAACGCCTGCCGAAACCTTCGTCGCGCAGATTTTTGTGATTCCGTTTCGAAAGGCAGCACTTTCCCGGCTGGATACCGTAATTCCCGCAAACGGAAGAAAGATGCGGTATGCGCACAGTACCTGACAGAGTTCTTTTTCTCCGACATCCCTTGGATTAATCTTGTCATTATTTACGATCGGCCGAAGACGCGGACAGCTTAAAGATAACTCCGCATGCGGATATTTACGGTTGATATAATAGACATGCAGCGCTGTGGCAAGGGCATCTTTCCTGAAATCGTCCAATCCCAAAAGTGCCGAAAAGCCTGCTCCCCGCATGCCGCCCATCAATGCACGTTCCTGAGAATCAAAGCGGTAAGGCCAGACGCGTTTATGCCCCATCAGATGAAGCGTTTCATATTTATCGGTATGATAGGTCTCCTGAAATACCGTCACGTAATCCACGCCACACTCATGAAGATACTGATATTCGTCCACATTCACCGGATAAATCTCAATTCCGATGTTTTTAAAATATTTCTTTGCAATTTTCACCGCTTCCCCGATATACTTCACATCAGAATACGCGCGGCTCTCCCCTGTCAGAATCAAAATCTCTTCCATACCGGTACGGGCAATGACCTGCATTTCATGTTCGATCTCTTCAAACGTCAGCTTTTTCCGGCGAATATTATTGTAACAGTTGAATCCGCAGTAAATGCAGTAGTTCTGGCAATAATTTGCGATATATAACGGAGTGAAGATATAAACCGTATTTCCAAAATGATTCTGGGTAATCTTTTCCGCTTTCCTTGCCATCTGCTCAAGGTACGGCGCTGCCGCCGGAGATAAAAGTGCCTTAAAATCCTCAATCGAACAGGACTCATGAGAAAGGGCACGCTCTACGTCAGCGGCGGTATAAGCTGCGTAATCATATTCCTCCATTGCACGAAGCACTTTATCTTTGATATCCGACTGAATGACCTGCATTCCTTCCATATATTCCATATGGTTGGTACGGAAGGATGGATCCTGCTCCAGTCTGTGCTTTCTCTCCAGTGCAGCCGGCGGAAGCTTATCGCTGTCTACAAAATAGACCTGATTTTCTTCATTCATCTTACTCGCTCCCTTCTCAGTGCAAAAATCCGGTCAGCGGATCGGATGCACTTCCGCCTCTGGCAAGCACCCTGCCCATTCCGGTCAGATAAGCTTTTCTTCCGGCCTCAATCGCCAGTTTAAATGCGGCCGCCATCTCCGGCACGTCTCCCGCCGTCGCGATTGCCGTATTTGCCATAATCGCGGCTGCACCCATCTCCATCGCCTCGCACGCCTGGGACGGCTTTCCGATTCCGGCATCCACAATAACCGGAAGATCAATTTCATCAATCAAAATCTGAATCATTTCCTTTGTCGCGAGACCCTTGTTGCTTCCAATCGGAGCAGCTAATGGCATGACTGCTGCCGCTCCGGCACTTTGCAGATCTCTTGCCACATTCAGGTCCGGGTTCATATAAGGCAAAACAACAAATCCTTCTTTCGCAAGGATCTCGGTTGCCTTTACAGTCTCATAATTATCCGGGAAAAGATACTTCGCATCACGCATAATCTCAACCTTCACAAAATTCCCACATCCCATCGCTCTGCTCAGTCTCGCAATCCGCACTGCCTCTTCTGCATTTCTCGCTCCGGACGTGTTCGGAAGCAGGGTAACTCCTTCCGGGATAAAATCCAGGATATTCTCACTCTCCTGGGTATTGGCACGCCGCAGTGCAAGGGTAATGATCTCTGCGCCGCCCTGCCCGACTGCTGCCTTAATGAGATTTAGATTATATTTTCCTGAACCTAAAATAAAACGACTCTGAAACTCTTTTCCGCCTAATATAAATTTGTCTTCCATGTTGGTTCTCCTTTTCTGCTTACAATATCATTCCATGATCACCTGCAGGACCTTGTTCGCTTCGTGTGCGGCGCAGGCTGCCACTCTTGGTGCGATCAGTCCGTTTCCTTCACTGGCACCCGTGCTCTGATCTCCGCACACATACAGCCGCTGCATCATTCGCCGTGTTCTGATCTCGTTTGTATCTGCATATCCCGCCATTCCGTTTCCCGATACGACTGTCGTCTTCGGACACTGGGTGAGAAGCTCCCGCACCAGCATTGCTTTCTGATCCGGCCTGTCGAACGCCTCGCATACGATCGGATATTCCGAAAATAATTCCTTTACATTTTCCGGTGTTACTTTAGTACAAACCGTTTCGTATTCCGTATACGGATTGATCTGAACCAGCAGTTCCGCCAGTGCCTCTGTCTTTGGCCTGCCAAGCTGTGGTATAAAGTACATCTGCCGATTCAGGTTCGTCACATCAACCACATCAAAATCCACCAGAAGCAGTTTCCCGATTCCGCTTCTGGCAAGCATGACCGCAATGTTCGAGCCAAGACCGCCAAGCCCTGCGACTGCAACTTTCGCTGCACGCAGTTTTTCCTGCATCTCTTTCGGAAACCTAGCATCAAATGCACGATCCAGCGCTTCCTTTGAAATGAGTTCCCGCATTTTTTTCTGCATCTCCGTCATCTCTTCAGCCTCCTCCAACAAACCGCAGCACTTCAATCACATCTTCATCCTGAATTGTTACGCAGCCCATCTGTTCTTTCGGAACAATCTCAAAATTACGCTCTACGACCACCTGCTCCGGTTTGAATCCAGCCTCTTTCAGATACTCCAGAAGATTCTTCCCTGCAAGCTCTTTCTCCTCTCCATTCAGTTTTACCATTCTCATACTCCTTCCGCTTTTTAACACCGTATAAATAAGTGAGTTTACCTCATTTATAATGCAGGTAACTCCCTCCCCACCGCTTATTGCTCCGCGCAACCCTGCAGGGGACTTGCTTGACTCGGGTCAAAGCGGATATTCGCAATCCGCTTCGCTACTTGCTCATAACCCATATCATGAGTGAGTTTATCTCACTTATGATACAAGCAAGTCCCTACCCACTGCT
>ERZ824473.794-NODE-794-length-51767-cov-7.166209_pt1 | contig 51767 bp, 40 predicted proteins | sample MGYA00519874_ERZ824473 | MGnify/ENA primary metagenome ERZ824473 (study PRJEB31778, sample SAMEA3449151) | human gut metagenome | biome: human gut; feature: human-associated habitat; material: faeces | place: United Kingdom | collected 2010/2012 ... | reverse complement strand
GCACACGGTTCATACCCGTGGCGTCACTGGTTCGAATCCAGTCACCGCTACCATTATTTCGGTTGGTTGAATGCTTCGCGCATAGGTTGGATCGGAAAGCGGCCGTCTGGCCGCTTTTTTGGTTTCGCGGCTATTCTATGTATGTATACGGATCGACCGAAGACCATCGAAACGCATCGTTTTCAATATTTCGCCTATTTGTCGCGATTTCGTGAAGACTGCCGCTGTACCTGGTGAAACGTCACTTTTCCATTGACGGCGGGGCGTTCAGCTTGTATTCTGCAAAAGTTCGCTTTCAAAAGCCCCGCTAAACGCTGCTCAAAACGGGACACAGCGCGAAAGAATGTCCAGATTCTGGACCGTTGGTTTGGCGTAGGAAACCGAACAGTTTCGTGAAGCAGCACTTTTGAACCAGAACAAACGTATTTGGAGGAAATCGTGAAGACGTATTACGCAAAGCCTCAAGAGGTTGAGCGCGAGTGGGTCGTTATCGACGCCGCCGATCAGGTGCTGGGCAAGGTTGCCGCTAAGGCTGCCCACATTCTCCGTGGCAAGAACAAGCCGCAGTTTACTCCGCATGTTGACACGGGCGACTTCGTCATTGTCATCAATGCCGAGAAGGTGCGCGTCACGGGCAACAAGGCTCTCGACAAGAAGTACTACCGTCACTCCGGCTACCCCGGTGGACAGAAGTGCGAAACCTTCACCGAGGCTATCGAGAAGCATCCTGAGCGCGTCATCGAGCACGCGGTTAAGGGCATGCTGCCGAAGAGCACTCTCGGCCGCAAGCAGCTCACCAAGCTCAAGGTCTACGCTGGCCCCGAGCATCCGCATGCCGCTCAGAAGCCCGTCGAGATCAAGCTGGAGGAGAAGTAACAATGGCAAACGAAGCTGTCTATTACGGCACTGGCCGTCGCAAGAACGCCGTTGCTCGCGTCCGCTTGGTTCCCGGCACCGGCAAGGTTACCGTCAATGGTCGTGAGGCTATGAATTACTTCGGCCGCGAGGCCCTGGTGAACTACGCCACCATGCCGTTCAAGGTTACCGACACCCAGAATCATTTCGACGTCATCGCTCTGTGCAATGGCGGCGGCATTTCTGGCCAGGCTGGCGCTCTGCGCCACGGCATCAGCCGCGCGCTGCTGCAGGCCGGCGAGTATCGTCCCGAGCTGAAGAAGGCTGGCTTCCTCACTCGTGACCCTCGTATGGTCGAGCGCAAGAAGTACGGCCTGAAGAAGGCCCGCAAGCGCCCGCAGTTCAGCAAGCGCTAATCTGCTCGCTTACTTCACGCGAAATGGAAAGGCTCGTCGCTTATGCGGCGGGCCTTTCTTTTATGTATGCCTTTGGTTGGGAATCGCGAAAAAGCGGGCCCATGAGGCCTATGCGTCAAAAGCCGCGCGGAATACGAAGGCCCGATGGGTGTATCCATCGGGCCTTTTGCTTCGATTTCTAATCAATGAAAAGGGGCAAGGCGCGCTCGAGACGCGCGGAACGGCCGGTCAAAGCCGGGTTCCGCGCTGCTGAAGCGTACCCTTTGAGACCGGAGCATGTCGAACGTTGGCTATTTTTCGTAGGCGCAGTCGGCGGGCGTCCAGCTTTTCAGAATGGGAATCATCTTGCGGGCGATTGCTTTGGCGCCTTCGAGGTCTTGCTCTCGGAAGTTGCCGCACTCCTTTTCGGTGGCACCGGGCACATCGCCCTCAAAGCTGGCAATGAATGCGAGCATGTCATTGACAAGCTTGATGGCAACCTCGGGTTCCATGTTGCGCACGAGGAAATAGAAACCGGTACGGCACCCCATGGGGCCAACGTATATGACTTGGTCGGAAAGCTCGCTCGAGCGCACATAGGTTGCGAACAAGTGCTCGAAGCTATGGATGGCGGGGTAGGGCAGATAGGTGCCGCAGTTCGGCTTTACCATGCGAATGTCATAGGTGGTCACGTCGCCGTCAACGCGTGAGGTGTACATGCCTTCAACGAGCTTGGTGTGATCGACGGCGAAGCTTGCGATTTGCTTGAGTTCCATAGGTCTTCCTTTGCAAAGGTTCGACGTAACGTTTCTTGGCTAATATTGTATCGATGCTTTTGACTGCGTTGTGACTCTTTACGAATTTCGCTCAACGCCGATAGTGCAATTATGCGACGGGTCTGTCACACTGCCCTTCGTGAATATGGCAAGGGTAGGCGTCGCGCGTTTGATGCATGCCTTTTCTTGAGGGAATGAATGGAGCCTGACATGGCGTTGTCGAAAAATACGAGGGGCGTTTTCTTCGCCATCGCCGGCGGTATTGGATGGGGCTTTTCTGGTGCCTGTGCGCAATTTCTTTTTCAGGAATACGGCCTTGATCCGTTGTGGCTTACCAGCACGCGCATGACATGTGCCGGGTTGGCTCTTATCGTCGTGGCGCTCGTGTGGTATCGACGCGCGCTGAAGGGCCTTTTCTCTTCATGGCGAGATATCGTGCAGCTTATGGTGTTTTCGATATTCGGCCTTATGCTGTGCCAGCTTACCTATTTGGTTGCCATTCAATATTCGAATGCGGGTACGGCGACCGTGCTTGAGTATATCGGCCCGGTGCTTATTGTGGCCGCGACGTGTTTTTCGGCGTGCAGGTTGCCCACGGCACGCGAGTTCATTGCCATGGGATGCGTGGTTATGGGCACGTTTTTGCTTGCGACCCATGGTGACTCTACGAATTTGGTGATGTCGCCGCAAGCGTTGTTCTGGGGCTTGGGCGCGGCGGTGACCGCTGCGATATATACCATTTCGCCTGGGACGCTTATGCAGCGCCACGGGAGCATTCCCGTGGTGGCGTGCGGCATGCTTATCGGTGGCGCCGCGCTTTGCCTCGTGACGCAATCGTGGAACTTCGCACCCGAATTTGGTGAAGGCGCGCTTGATGCGGAAGGCTTCGTGGCGTTATTCGTGGGGCTCATTCTTTTCGGAACGGCTTTTGGGTTTACGGCATATTTGCAGGCCGTCAAAGACATCGGAGCTGCGAAGGCGAGCCTTATCGCAAGTGTGGAAACGGTGTCAGCGACGGCGTTCGCGGTGCTGTGGCTGGGTACGGCATTTGAAGCGATGGATTTTGTTGGGTTCGTATTCATTATGTCGACCGTTTTTCTACTCGCGAATTTTAGGAGCGAAGAAGCGGTGCGGGAATAGCCTTGTCGCGAAAGGCCGTCGCCAGGCGTTCGTGCCGCAAAGTCGGGGGCGTGGAGAACGCCGTAGATGCGACTCGTGGCAATCCATGCGCGCGATGTCGCCTGTCTCCAAGCAGGCGATAACCACGGCGTTTTCGCGTGCAATGTTCCGCTCGCCGCTCGATATGGTTTGGCGACCTGGCGTGCGGTGCATTGCGGCCGCGAGTGGTAGAATACAAAAGTTCGAGGGGCGCGCGGGCGCCCTTTGCCATCTTGCGAGGCGATGCTTCAAAGCTTCGCGAGAGAGCTTTCACAAGGATTGGAGAAGCAATGGCCCGACTTTTTGGAACCGATGGCGTGCGCGGCGTGGCGAACGTCGACCTCACCTGCGAATTGTCTTATAGGCTTGGGCAGGCTGCGGCATCGTTTATGGGCAAGACCATTGTCGTGGGCAAAGACACGCGCAAAAGCGGCGACATGCTCGAGGCGGCGGTGGTTGCCGGCATTACGAGCGCAGGCGGCGATGCGCTGCTTACGGGGGTTATTCCTACGCCGGCCGTGGCGCTGTTGGTTCGCGAACTGCATGCCGATGGCGGTATCGTGATTTCCGCATCGCATAATCCGCCGGAGTACAACGGCATCAAATTCTTCGACGCGAATGGCTTCAAGCTTCCTGACGCGGTCGAAGACGAAATTGAGAAATTCATTGCCGATGGCGGCGTTGAAGGCCAAATCGCGCGTGCGAAAGAGGCGGGCGAGGAAGCCGAAATGCCCGTGGGCGACGAGGTTGGCGTTGCTCTTGAAGTCGAGGACGCGTGCGAGATGTATATCAACCATGCGGTCGAAACGGTGACGAGCCAGGGAATCAACTTCGACGGGCTTCACGTTGCGCTCGATACGGGCCATGGCGCGTCATCCCTCACGAGCGCAGAGGCGCTGCGCCGTTTGGGTGCGGAAGTCACCGTGATCAACGATGACTATGATGGTACCGACATCAACGTCAATTGCGGCTCTACCCATTTGGGCCCCTTGACTGAGCTTATGGCCGAATGCGGCGCTGACGTGGGCATTGCCCACGATGGCGACGCCGACCGCGTGATGCTCATGGCAAAAGACGGCACCGAAATCGATGGCGACATCGTCGAGGCGGTGCTTGCGGTCGATTTGAAGAATCGCGGCGAGCTGCCCCACAACACGGCGGTCTCCACCGTTATGACCAATTTGGGCTTCGTGCGCGCCATGGAAGCCCATGGCATTGACGTGCTGCAGACCAAGGTGGGCGACCGCTATGTGCTCGAGGCGATGCGCGAAGGCGGCTATGCCGTCGGCGGCGAGCAGTCGGGCCATATGATTTTGCTTGAGCACAATTCCACGGGTGATGGCCTGGTGACGGCGTGTCAATTCCTCGCCGCCGTTCGTCGCAGCGGCAAGCCCGTCGAAGAAGCCATCAAGGTTATGACGAAGTTCCCGCAAACGCTGATTAACGTGCGCGTGAAAGATAAACATGCGCTCGAGGGGAACGCCCCCATTTGGGATGCCGTGCATGCAGCTGAAGCTGAAATGGGCGATACCGGTCGCGTGCTCGTTCGCACGAGTGGCACTGAGCCCTTGGTGCGCGTTATGGTTGAGGCCGAAACCCAGGAATCGGCCGACGCCCACGCGAAGGTGATTGCCGAGGTGGTCGAGCGCGAACTCGCGTAAACCGCTGAAGTGGTTGCGTTTGGCGGCACTTGACGCCATGATGGGCGTGTGAGGTTGGCATCAACGATCCGACTTAGCATGAACTTCGATAGAGTATCCACAGCTCCGGCATATGCCGGAGCTGTTCTTATATGGGCCCTCTGTGCGGGTTTGCTGCGTGCGATGAATTCGTCAAACGGCTCTTTTGCTGCTCTATTTTGGCCCACGATTGCTTTTGCATCTTGGTTTCGAGAGTCTTTCAAGCCATGAGGGCTATCTGGCATAGCGCGGATCACAGGACGTTTGCCGAATAAGTGTGTTACGCATCTTGATTTCGTAACACACTATCCTTTACTATGTGTGTTACGAAATCATATTCCGTAACACTAAAAGGGAAGGAAGCGGAAATGGCGATACATGAGCAGGATGTTGCAATGTGCAAAAGGCGCGATTTTCTGAAGCTGGCCGCGTGTGGCGCTGCCGTCGCATCGTTTGGCGGCGTGCTTTCGGCGTGCACGGGAGGGTCTTCGACGGAGGGCGGCGAAAGCGCTGCGGCTACCGATCAGGTTATCGTGGCCATGAATACTGGCAGCGAGCCTGCCGCCGGTTTCGACCCGTTGCGTTCGTGGGGTTGCGGCGAGCATGTCCATGAGCCCCTTATTCAGTCGACGCTTATTACGACCGACGAGAATCTGGAATTCCAAAACGACCTCGCGACCGACTATTTCTGCTCTGACGACGGTCTTACCTGGACATTTGCCATTCGCGACGACGTGAAGTTCACTAATGGCGATCCGCTTACCGCATCTGACGTCGCCTTCACTATTAACGGCGTCATTAAGGGTGAAGCTTCCGAGGCCGACCTTTCCATGGTGCGCGAAGCTGTGGCGACTGACGCTACGCACGTTGAGCTGTATTTGACCAAACCTTACAACATGCTTCTGTACACGCTTGCTGTGCTGGGCATTGTTCCCGAGAAGGCATATGGTGACGATTACGGCGCCAACCCCATTGGATCGGGCCGCTACATGCTTGAGCAGTGGGATAAAGGCCAGCAGGTTATTTTGAAGGCGAACCCCGACTACTATGGTGAAGAGCCGAAAATGAAGCGCGTCGTGGTCGCGTTCATGGAGGAAGATGCGGCTCTCGCCGCCGCTCGCGCCGGCCAGATTGACATCGCGTTTACCGCCGCTGTGTATTCCGACCAGGAAATCGCCGACTATGAATTGCTCGCATGTGAGACGGTGGACTCTCGCGGCATTTCCCTTCCCACGCCGCAGCCGGGCGGCACCAAGGAAGGCGACAGTGGTGTTGCATACCCCGTAGGCAATGCGGTGACGAGCGATATTGCCGTGCGTCGCGCCATCAACTATGGCGTAGACCGCGAGACCATGATCAAAAACGTTATCAATGGCTACGGAACGCCTGCGTACAGCGTATGCGATAAGTCGCCGTGGGGTTCCCCCGATATGAAGGTCGAGACCGACGTGGCTTATGCCAAGCAACTTCTTGACGAGGCCGGCTGGGCTGCCGGCGCCGATGGTATTCGCGAAAAGGACGGCGTGCGTGCTGCATTCGATTTGTATTACGCCAGCAACGACTCGGTGCGCCAGGCGCTTTCGGCGGAATTCGCGAATCAGATGAAGGAGCTTGGCATCGAGGTCTCCATTAAGGGCGCGAGCTGGGATGACATTTATCCCCATCAGTACAGCGATCCCATTTTGTGGGGTTGGGGTTCCAATGCTCCCGTTGAGACGTATGAGCTCAACTATTCCACTGGCTGGGGCAACTATGCATGCTATGAAAACGAAAACGTCGACTCATATCTCGACGAGGCTCTCGCGATGCCGCATGTGGAAGATTCTTACGAGCTTTTCCAGAAGGCCCAGTGGGACGAAGCGACCCAGCAGGGCGTTGCGCCGCAGGGTGCCGCGACGTGGGTTTGGCTTGCAAACGTGGACCACTTGTACTTCAAGCGTGTTAACCTTAACGTCGCCAAACAGAAGCCCCATCCGCATGGCCATGGCTGGAGCTTGGTAAATAATGTCGATACGTGGAGCTGGTCGTAATTTCGTGGTTCGGTATGCACTAGAACAGATCGTACGCTTCGTCGCGCTCATGTTCGCGGTGAGCTTCGTCGTGTTTGCGCTCGTGTCGGCTTCGCCCATCGATCCCGTTCAAATGAACGTAGGCCAGGCGGCTTATATGACGATGAGCGAAGCTAAGCGGGCGCAGCTCGCCCAATACTGGGGCGTGGACACGCCGTTGCTTGAACGCTATGCGAATTGGCTTGCTTCCGTTTTGCAGGGGGACTGGGGCACTTCGCTGCGTTTCAACGCTCCCGTGATGGAGGTTCTGGGCAATCGCGCGGCAAACTCGTTGGCGCTTTTGGGCATTGCGTGGGTCGCAAGTGGCGTGCTCGGCCTGCTGCTCGGCATGGTCGCGGGCGTCAATCGGGATCGGTGGCCCGATCGATTGGTGAAAGGCTATTGCTTCGTGCTTGCCGCGACGCCAACGTTTTGGTTGGGGCTTGTGGCCCTCATGGTGTTTTCGGTGTGGCTGGGCTGGTTCCCTCTGGGCTTTTCGGTGCCGCTTGGAAAATCGGCGGCCGATGTGACGCTGCTCGACACCGCCCACCATATCGTGCTGCCTGCAATCGTGCTTTCGTTCGTGGGCGTGGCGAACATCGCGTTGCATACGCGCGAGAAGCTCGTCGATATTCTTGAATCCGATTATGTGAAATTTGCCCGTGCTCGCGGTTTGTCTACGTGGCAAATCGTGCGCCGCCATGGCATGCGCAATTTGCTGTTGCCTGCGATGACGTTGCAATTCGCCTCTATCTCGGAGATTTTCGGCGGTTCGGTTCTTGTCGAGCAGGTTTTTTCGTATCCCGGCTTGGGCCAGGCGGCGATTACGGCTGGTCTCGGCGGAGATGCGCCTCTTCTGGCGGGCATCGCCGTGGTTTCAGCCATGCTTGTGTTCGGCGGAAATTTGATGGCGAATATTCTTTACGGGGTGGTTGACCCGCGTATTCGCCGTGGGCAAATGCGCGAACGCGCAGGCAGGACCCGTATTGCGCGCGAGACTCGCGATTCGGCTCGGGCCGAAGAAGCGCTCGCGCCTATGCCGGCGATGGTTGGCGCGGGCGTGGACCAGGTGCCGAGCGCTGGCGCCCTGCCGAGCGTGCGCCGCTCGGTGGCGCAGGCGTCGAGCGCAGTTCGCGAATCGTTGCAGCTGGGTACATTGTTGCATGCGCCTCGTCGACGAGGCGCCAATCGCGTCGCGACGCTTGCCAAATTCGTGGTGGCCGCCATTCTGCTCGTGTTCGTGGTGGCTGCGGGTATGGCGCTTTCCGATACGGCGACCACGACCGATTTCTCGTTGAAGTCGCTTGCTCCGTGCCTCGCTCATCCGTTCGGCACCGATTGGATGGGTCGCGACATGCTCGCGCGCACGCTTTCGGGCCTTTCGACGAGCGTCGTGCTGGGTTTGGTCGCCGCATGCGTGTCTTCGGTTATCGCAGTGATTTTGGGAGCGGCTGCGGCGCTTTGCGGCCCGAAGGTCGACGCTGTGATCAGTTGGCTTATCGACCTCATGATGGGCGTGCCCCATATCGTCTTGCTCGTGCTTATTTCCTATGCGCTCGGCAAAGGCTTTTGGGGCGTTGCCGTGGGCGTGGCGATTACGCATTGGCCGAACCTCGCTCGCGTCGTTCGCGCCGAAATTCTGCAATGCAAGCAGTCTGACTTCGTGATGGCGGCGCGTCGCATGGGGAAGAGTTCTGCATATATCGCCATCCACCATATGGTCCCGTTCGTGTTGCCCCAATTTGTCGTGGGACTTGTGCTCATGTTCCCTCATGCGATTTTGCACGAGGCTTCGATTACGTTCCTTGGCTTCGGCCTTCCACCCGAGATGCCTGCGATTGGCGTTATCCTGAGCGAAAGCATGGGATATCTCACTACGGGCATGTGGTGGCTGGCGGTGTTTCCTGGCGTCGCGCTTGTCGCTGCGGTTATGTTGTTTGATGCCGCCGGGGAAAGCCTGCGTAAGCTAGTCGACCCGCATACGAGTCAGGAATAGAGGTGGCGAACGTGAAAGACGAACATCTTTTGGCTCACGAGGCGCATAAACACGGCGACGCCTCTATGCACCATCACCATTCCCATGCGATGTCGTCGCACCATGCGCATGGGCATCATTTGCTGCAGGTTGAGGATTTGTGCGTGTCGTTTTCCATGTACGACCCCGATGAAACGCATTTTTTCCGCGCTCGCAAGAAAGACGTGAGCGTGATTTCCGACCTCTCGATTTCGGTGCATGCGGGCGAGATTATGGCAATCGTCGGTGCGAGCGGTTCGGGCAAGAGCCTTTTGGCCGATAGCGTTTTGGGCCTCTATGAGCCCAATGCCATTGTCTCGGGAACAATCTGGTTCGACGGCGTTCGCCAAGATGCCGCGTCGCTCGCGCAGCTGCGCGGTCGCGAGATTGCGTTCGTTCCGCAGAGCGTTGCCAGCCTTGACCCTCTTATGAAGGTGGGCCGACAGGTTCGTGGCGTTGCTCGCGATGCGGCCGATGCCGAGCGTCGCGCCGAGCGCCAGCGCGCGCTGTTCGAGCATTACGGGCTTGCCCCCGAAGTTGAGGACATGTATCCGTTTGAATTGTCGGGCGGCATGGCCCGCCGTGTGCTCTTGGCGAGCGCACTGGTCGAAAGCCCGCGTCTTATTGTGGCCGATGAGCCGACGCCTGGCCTCGATTTGGATTTGGCGGTGCGCGCCCTCGACGATCTTCGCGCATTCGCCGATGCGGGTGGCGGCGTGCTGCTTATTACACACGACATCGAGCTCGCATTGCGCGTGGCCGACCGTATCGCCGTATTCAAAGACGGAACGGTCATAGAGGAAACCGCCGTCGAAAGCTTCAACGACCCGAGCCAGTTGCGCCACCCGTTTTCGCGCGAACTGTGGCGCGCACTTCCCGGCAATGGATTTTCGGTGCCCGAGGAAACGATTGGGTAGGTGGCCTTTGGGCGATGCGCGTTTGAACGCACGGCGTGCGGCGTTATGGTTTGGCGATGGCCGGCTCGCTGCGTTTGTCGATAATGCCGCGCATGGCGAAGCAATGCGTAGGCGAGGTTGGTATGTGGAAGGGAATGCAAAAGATGCTCGAGGCGAAGGACATTTCGTTTGCGTATAGCGGAGGACGTGTGCTCTATGATGGCCTTTCGCTTCAAATCGCGCCCGGCGAACGAGTCGCTCTGTGCGCGCCTTCGGGTTTCGGAAAAACGACGCTATGCCGTATTCTTGCTGGTTATCTGAAGCCTACGGCAGGTAGCGTGATGGTGGACGGCTCTCCGTTGCCGTTGCGGGGAATGTGCCCCGTCCAGCTTATTGGCCAGCATCCCGAGAATATGGTCGATCCGCGTCAGGCCATGGATAGCATGCTGGCGGAGGCGGGCGATACGCCAAGCGAGCTTCTTTCGGGGCTCGGCATTCGTCCCGAATGGCGTTGCCGCCACGCCCACGAGCTTTCGGGTGGAGAGTTGCAGCGCTTCTGCATCGCGCGTGCGCTGGCATGCGCTCCGCGCTATCTTGTCGCTGACGAAAGCACAGCTATGTTCGATGCAGTTACGCAGGCGAGGGTCTGGCGCTTCCTTATGCGATGGTGCGAGAAAAACGGTGCGGGTCTCGTGTTCGTTTCCCATTCGCCGGAGCTTATAGATCATGTAGCGACGCGTACGATTATGCTCGGCGCGCGATAGCCTATTGAGCGTTTTGGGCCATGGCGGCGTGCTCCTTGGCGATTTCTGCCATGAGCACGTGCATCGGCCAGAGGCGATTGTGAGCAGTGACTTGCGCTTTGTGGGCGATACTCACGTTCGCTTCGCGCATGGCGGCGAGCATCTCGTTGAGCAGCGCGTTTGGCATGGGACATACCAGCATGAATTCGTCACGTGGCGCCTGGCCTTCAAAGGCGTTGCGCGCGGGCCTCATGCCGGGCATGCCGGCTATGGCTCCAACGGGGTTGCCCAGATGTTCAGGCGCGATAGTGCGCACGCGAATTCCTAGGTCGCGCAGAACGGAGCGAACGGTATCGCCCCGGGGAGTTCCTTCGTCAAGGCCGTAAAGCGCGACCATGGGTTCTTGTTTTTGAGCGTTGCGCGCTTTTGCGCCCGATCCTTTTTTCGCCACGGTTTTTTCTCCTGCTTCCCCTTATTAAAAACGCCCCGCATTCGAGCGATGCAACGAATGCGGGGCGTTGTGTTCGATTGCCTTGCGACGCGCTTCGGGCTTAGCCGAAGTAGCGGTCGAGCAAGCCCTTCAGGGCGCGGCCGTGACGAGCCTCGTCGCGGGCCATTTCGTGCACGGTATCGTGAATGGCGTCGAGGCCGTTCTTCTTTGCGCAGGTGGCGAGCTCGGTTTTGCCGTTGCATGCGCCGAATTCGCACTCAACGCGCCATGCGAGGTTCTCTTTCGTCGAGGCCTTCATGTTGGGCTCGAGCTCTTCGCCGAGCAGCTCCGCGAACTTCGCGGCGTGCTCCGCCTCTTCGAAGGCGGCCTTTTCCCAGTACAGGCCAATCTCGGGATAGCCCTCGCGGTGCGCGATGCGAGCCATGCACAGGTACATGCCCACCTCGGAGCACTCGCCGTTGAAATTCGCCTTCAGCTGATCGAGGATGAACTTCTTGTCCTCGTCGGAGATGGCCTCGTTGTTCTTCACGGTTTTGGCGTAGATGCCATATTCGTGCTCAGCGGCGAGCGTCTGCTCACCTTCGAGCTTCTTGAACGCGCTTGCCGGAGCGTGGCATACGGGGCATTCCGCGGGAGGCTCGGCGCCTTCGTAGATGTAACCGCATACGCTGCAGACCCATTTGGTTTCCATATTCATTACCCCTTTACTTTGTGGTTCCTGCGGCGTTGCCGCCGCGGCCTGTATATCTTCACCGCCGTGTTCATTTGCGTACACGGGCTCGAAATCTTCGGCGCCGTGTTTGCAAATTGGGCAGATGAAATCGGATGGAAGGTTTTCGCCTTCGTAGATGTAACCGCAAATCGTGCACTTCCATGCGACGATTTCGCCAACATTGGCTGCCGTGCGGGACGCGCTCGCCGCAGCTTCCGTCTTTCTTGTGACGTTGCGGTAGTAGTCGTAGGTGATGGGCGCCTTATCGGAAAGGCGGCGCGCCTCGACGACTTCGCCCACATACATCACATGGCTTCCCATGTCGATGCTCTCGACGACGCGGCAATCGAAAAACGCGATGGCACTTTTCTCGAAAACGAGGCCGCTTTCGGTGCGCGATGGGTTCGCTCCGGGAATGGAAGCGTCGTCGCTCGCGACGAATTTCTCGATGTCGTGCCCGCTTTTCATGCCGAAATGATCAAAATACTCAAGCGGCGTGGATTCGTCGAGCACCGAGACGCAGAACCGATTTGAAGCGGCGATCGTCTCTTGCGTGCACGAGCCCTTGATGCATGCGACGCTTATCTGCCGAGGCTTTGATGCTGCCTGGATGGCGGTGTTCACGATGCAGGCATTGTCGCAGCCATCGGCTTGCGAAGCGAGCAAGAACAGCCCATAGCTGAAAGCGTGAAACGCCTTGGTGTCAACGGAATCGCTCATTATTCCTGCCTTTCTTGGGCGCATGCGGAGCATAATCCGCAGAAGAGCAGCTCATAGCCTGTGATGGTGAAACCGGGCGCGGTCGCCTTGTCCAATGACTCTGTGACGCTGCCTGGTAAGTCAACCTCGACGTCGTCGACGCGGCCGCATTTCGCGCATACCACGTGGTAGTGGGGGCGCAGGGTGTCGTCGAAATGATCGGCGCCGCTGCTTACGCGCACTTTGAGCGCTTGGCCATTGTCGGACATCTTGTTGAGGTTGCGATATACCGTAGCCCTGCTGATAGAAGGGTATTCGTCCTTCATGGACTGATACACTTCGTCGGCGGTGGGGTGGCTGCCATGGAGTTTGGCGAGTTGCCCCGCGATGATTTTTTGTTGAACGGTGTTGCGCTGCGCCATGGTGACCTCCTCTCGGTACGCCTAATACTATATGCCAATTGATATCAAATATCAATAAGAATTTTTGCTTGATGTCGAAACCGCGCAGGAATGCAGGCTCGCAGGCCCCGTTTTTTGAAATGGGGTACTATCGATGCTTTCAAGTTATCTATGTATGGAGGAAGTCATGCGCACCGCCGCGTCTCGTTTGCCAAAGGGCTTTTCGCTTGAGGAGCGTCTTGCCGCATGCGCGAGCAATGTCGAATCGCACCCAAAAGATCGTGCGGGCCAGTGGCGCTGTTGGGCGCCCTTGGGCGAACGGCGCGGCGATTCCTATGCCGCTGTTGTGCTCGATTTGGGTTGCGGCAAGGGCGAATATACGGTCGAATGCGCCGCTGCGCGCCCCGATGTGTTGTTTGTGGGGCTCGACGTCGATGGCGTATGTGTGATGCGCGCGGCAGAACGCGCCATTGCGCAAGGCGTGTCGAATGCCGTGTTCGTGCTGCACGACGACTCCGATTTGTCGGAAACGTTTGGCGAGGGCGAACTTTCCGCAATGCTGCTGAATTTCCCCACGCCGTTCCCGAAAAAGAAGAAGGCGCACTACCGGCTCACGCATTTCGAGCGACTTATGTCGTATCGTCCGCTGTTGGCGCCGGGCGCATTCGTTCGGTTGCGCACCGACAGCATGCCGCTGCGCGATTTCTCGCTCGCCCAGCTCAAGATCGCGGGCTATGACGTGCAGTGGAACACCGACGATGTGCGAGGGATGTTTCCCGATGAGCCGTGGAGCGGATACGAGCATAAGCTCGTGGCGCAGGGCGCGCCCGTATGCGGGTTTGCAGCGGTGCCAGGACCTGCGCCGGAAAACCCACAGCAAACCGCGCCGCTCTCGCTTGTGAGCTATTTGCCCGAAAATATCGAAGACCTCGTGTATGTGCCCCATGGTATGCAGGGGTGCGTCGAGAACATGAAGGGTCGACGCGCGAATCGTCGTGCGAAGGGTCTTTCGGAATGGACGCGTCCGATTATTTAGTGCGGTGGGGCCTTCGTCGCATGGGCATTTATCGAGAATTGTGCGCTGTCACCCTCGCGCTGGTATACTTTCCCTGCTAAAACGCAACCGATTCGAAGAAGGTTTTTATGACCGCGAAAGCGTTGATTCTTGCTGCGGGCGCTGGAACCCGCATGAAATCCGACAAGCCCAAGGTTGTCCACGAGGTGCTTGGCAAGCCGCTCGTGCGCTGGGTCGTCGATGCCGCCCATGACGCCGGCATCGAAGATGTGGTCACCGTGCTCGGACATATGTCCGAAAAGGTTGCTCCTCTTGTTGAGGGCGATACGAAAATCGCCATTCAAACCCAGCAGCTCGGCACGGGCGACGCCGTGAACGCCGGTCGTGAGGCATTCACGCAGGCCGATGGCTCAATCGCCGAGGGTTCGCTCGTGGTTCTTTCGGGCGATTGCCCGCTTATCACTCCTGAAACCATTCAGGCCCTTATCGCCAAGCGCGAAGAGACGGGCGCGGCCGTGGTCGTGCTCACCATGCATATGGACGACCCGTTTGGGTATGGCCGCATCGTTCGCGAGGGCGAAGCTGTGGTCCGCATTGTTGAGCAAAAAGACGCCACGCCCGAAGAAGCCGCTATCGCGGAATGCAACTCGGGCTTCTACTGCTTCGATGCGCCGGCGCTTTTCGATGCGCTTTCGCGCGTTTCGAACGACAACGCTCAGGGCGAGTACTACCTTACCGACGTGCTGGAAATTTGCCGAAACGACGGCCGCGAGGTGCTCGCGCTTCAAACTGCCGACGCCGAAGAGGCTATGGGCGTGAACTCTCGCGTGCAGCTCGCCCAGGCTACGCGCGCCATGCAGCATCGCATCAACAATCGCCACATGATGGCCGGCGTAACCATGTGGGACCCCGAAAGCACGTTCATCGGCCCCGATGTCGAAATTGCGCAAGACGTGGAGCTGTGGCCGCAAACCTACCTGCTTGGCGCGACCAAGGTTGGTTCGCACAGCGTCATTGGCCCGAACACGCGTTTGACCGACACGCAGGTTGGCAGCGGCGCTCGCGTCGACGAAACGGTCGCGATTGAAGCGCGCATCGACGATGCTGCCGAATGTGGCCCGCGTGCGTACCTGCGTCCTGGTACCCACCTGTGCGAAGGCGCCAAGGCCGGCACGCATGTCGAAATCAAGAAGTCGACCATTGGCAAAGGCTCGAAGGTTCCCCATCTTTCCTATATCGGCGACACCACGATGGGCGAGAACGTCAACATCGGCGCAGGTTCTATTACCTGTAACTATGACGGCGTGAATAAGAATCACACCGAAATCGGCGACAACGTGTTCGTGGGCAGCGACACTATGATGGTGGCCCCTGTGAACATCGGCGCGGGTGCGATTATCGGCGCTTCTTCGTGCATCACGCGCGACGTGGCCCCCGATGCACTGGCGCTCGAGCGCGCCGACCAACGCGAAATCGAAGGCTGGGCTGCCAAGCATATGGCGAAGCTCAAGGCCAAGAAGGAAGCTGCGAAGTAGACGTTTTCCAATGGCGGCAGTTTTGACCAGCCCCCTCGCGTTTATGGTCAAAACTCGCGCCATTTGCAGCATTGAAGGCGGCCCCGCGCATCCGGGGCCGCCTTTTTTCGCGCGAACTTCTGCAGAGCTGCGGTTTTCCCAGCAAATTGCCAAGGGAAACTTTCCCAGAGAGCAGCTTGGGGTAGGGCATTTTTCCAATGGTGGCGATTTTGGCCAGCATATGCGGCTAACTTGGTCAAAACTCGCGCCATTGGAAAACGCTTCTGCCCGGCCTCGCCTCTGGTCTCGCTTCTAGCTCCGTTTCCCTTCTTGTTTATCTGACCAGAATCTTTTGTGTTTGCGGTTCTCTTCCTGCGACGGCGTGGGTACAATCAGGAACAGCATGCATTGCGCCTGCGGAAGGGGCGCAGAATCGAAAAATTGCGAAGGAGCACGCGCATGACCGAGATGACAAAGAGCATGGCCGTCTTCACGGGTTCGGTAAACCCGAGTCTGGCCGATCAGGTTGCAACTGAGCTGGGAACCACGCTTGGCAACGTGAAGCTCGAGAAGTTTGCCAATGGCGAGATTTACGCTCGTTACCTCGACTCGGTGCGCGGCGCCGATGTCTTCATTATTCAGTCTATCGCCGGCGAGCACATCAACGATGCGCTCATGGAAATGCTCATCATGATTGATGCGGCCAAGCGTGCAAGCGCCCGCACCATTTCCGCCGTCGTCACGCATTACGGCTACTCCCGCCAGGAGCGCAAGGCCGCTCCTCGCGAGCCCATCACGGCAAAGCTCGTTGCCGACCTCATTACCGTCGCCGGCGCCGATGACCTCATCACCATCGATCTGCATCAGGACGCAATTCAGGGTTTCTTCGACATTCCGGTGAACCATATGACCGCCATGCCGATTTTCGTGGACTATTTCAAGAACAAGGGCATCGATCCCGAAGAAATGTGCGTCGTATCTCCCGATGTGGGTCGCGCGAAGGCCGCTAAGAAGTTTCAGGGCCAGCTCGGCTGCGATATCGCGATCATGCACAAAGATCGCCCGAAGCACAACCAGGCTGAAATCACCGCGCTTATCGGCGACGTTACCGGCAAGGTCTGCATCCTGAACGACGACATGATCGACACGGGCGGGTCTCTGGTCGCGGCGGCCGAAACCCTTATGTCCAAGGGCGCCAAGAAGGTGTACGCGTGCGCAACGCACGGCCTGTTCAGCGGCCCGGCATATGATCGCATCCAGAATTCCTGCATCGAGGAAGTCGTCGTGACTAACGCCGTCCCCGTGCCGCTCGATCGCCAAACCGGCAAGATTCGCGTGCTCTCGGTTGCTCCTCTTCTGGCGCGCACCATTCAGAGCGTGTACAGCAACGGCTCTGTGAGCAAGCTGTTCAACAAGTAGCGAGAAACATTCATGCATATTATTTGCGGCCTGGGCAATCCAGGCGAAGAATACGAGCATACGCGGCATAACGCCGGCTTCGATTCGGTCGACGCGTTGGCCGAAGAACTGCGCGTGAACTACTGGAAGAACGAATGCGGCGCTCTTACGGCGAAAACGACGTACAAGGGCGAAGATTTGCTTCTGGTAAAGCCTCAGGGCTTCATGAATACCTCGGGCGGCCCTTTGAAGAAGGTATGCCAGGCGTATAGCGCCACGGCCGATGACGTTATCGTGATTCACGACGAGCTCGATATCGACCCGGGCACGATTCGCGTGAAACATGGCGGCGGTCTTGCAGGCCACAATGGCTTAAAATCGATTGCCGATAAGCTGCAGACGAAAGATTGGACGCGCATTCGCGTGGGCATTGGACGCCCGCCGGGACGCATGCCAGTGGTCGATTGGGTACTTGGCCGTCCCAAAAAGGACGGGTGGGACGATTTCGTGCAGGGCACGCACCTCGCGAGCGAGGCGGCGCTGTTCTATCTCGAGAGCGGCCTGGAGAAAACCCAGCAGCGATTCAACTAATGCAAGAAAGGACGGCTTTGATGCCGTCCTTTTTATTTGCCGGTGAAATTACGGTCGTTTTCTTGCTGGGCGCTTTCTGCGTTGCGTTTTTTTCTTTTCGGAATAAGACGGCAAGCATCGTTCGGTTTTTGAACGAGGCATTCTGCGGGCGCATCGCCGCCGCCATGTGCCGTCAAGTGTGCGACAATGTTCGATGGAAAAGAAACTACGCGAAAGCAGCGTGCACATTATGACAGCCCAATTCAAGCTCATGCCGGCAGACCCGGCGCTTGTATCGTCTATTCAGCAAGAACTTGGCCTACCGCATTTCGCGGCGCGAACCATGGTTGCCCATGGCGTGAATTCGCTCGAAGAGGCGCGTGCATTCCTTGTGCCCGACATCGAGCGCGATTGGCTCAACCCCTACACTATTCCGCAGCTTGGTGCGGCGGTCGATCGTCTGGAGCGCGCGGTGCGCGACGACGAACGCATTGTGGTATTCGGCGATTTCGACCTCGATGGCATCTCTGCCACTACGGTGCTCACGCGTGGCCTGCAATTTCTCGGGGCCAATGCCGCGCCCCTCATTCCGAAGCGTTTTGAAGAAGGCTACGGCATAACGCCGCCTGCTTTCGAGCGCGCGAAGGCGTTCAAGCCCGATTTGATCGTGACAGTTGACTGCGGCATCGCTAGCGGGGACATCGCTCCAACGGTTTTGGCCGAAGGCATCGACTTGGTAGTGACCGACCACCACGAGCCGGGCGATTTGGTTCCTGAAGGCGTTGTTGTATGCGACCCGAAGTGCGACCCAGAATGCGAAAGCGGCATTTTGGCCGGTGTGGGTGTTGCACTGAAGATCATCCAGGCTCTGGGCGCTCGCTTTGGAAAGCCCCATCTGTGGCGCGAATACACCGATTTTGCGACGTTGGGAACCATCGCCGACCTTATGCCCGTGCGCGACGAGAACCGTGCGCTCGTTGCCGATGGGCTGGAGCGCATGAACAAATATCCCCGTCCGTGCATCCAGGCGCTTATTGACGTGTGCCACGCGGGCGACAAGCAAATAACCTCGACGGGGCTGTCGTTCTCGCTCATTCCGCGCTTGAATGCCGCAGGCCGCATGGGTGATGCCGATTTGGCGCTCGATTTGCTGATGGCCGACGATTTCGAAGAGGCACAGGGCCTTGCCGCCGAGCTCGATAAGGTAAACGATAAGCGCCGGCGCGTCGAGCAAAATCTTGCGCAATGCGCCGAAGAGGCGGCTGCAAAAATCTACCACGGCCAGCGCGCGCTCGTGGTTGGCGGTGAAGGTTGGCACGAGGGCGTGAAGGGCATTGTCGCCTCGCGTTTGGTGAATGAATACGGCGTGCCGACGATTCTGTTTACCATCGATGGCGACGAAGCGCGCGGCTCGGGTCGAAGCGTGGGCAGTGTGAATTTGTTCAAGGCCATAGAGTCGTGTTCCGATTTGCTCACCCGCTTTGGTGGCCACGGGGGTGCTGTGGGCATTACGCTTCCTGCGGCGAAGCTCGATGAATTCTCGCACCGTTTGTGCGAATACATGGATACGCTTCCCGAAGACAGCTTCCATCCTCAAATTGAGGTCGAGGCGCAGGTCGGGCTGGGGGAGCTTACGCTGCAGAACGTCCAGGCGCTCTCGCGGTTGGCGCCTTTCGGCCGTACGAACCCCACGCCGCGTTTTTTGGCGCGCAACGTGCGCCTGCTTTCCCGTCATGCCGTGGGCGTCGAGAAAAACCACCTGTCGTGTCAAATGGTCGATGGCGCAGCCAAGGTTGGCGCCATCATGTTCCATTGCGGCAAAATCGAGTCGCTCATGTCGTGCAATACTGTGGTCGATGCGGCGTTCCAGGTGCAGATTGACGAATGGAAGGGCCGCCGATCGGTGAAGTGCCTGCTCGACGAGGTGGAGCCTGCCACGCCGTGCCCCGGCTTGCGCGCGTGCTTGCCGACCGAAGACCTCGATTTCGTGGGCGAGCTCTATGAAGATACCGGCATTTTGTCCAGCTGCGACGACGAAGCGAAGCGCATTGCCGAAGAGCGCCGTGAACAATGGCGCGAGTTTGCATCTGAGAACCCCGACGGTTTGACCGATGCCCTGGTCGCGCACGCGATCGGCGACGCTTCGAACCTGCATGATGCGCAAAGGCGCGCGCTCGATATGCTCGCGCGGGGCGAAAGCGCGTTCGTGGTTATGGGCACCGGGCGTGGCAAGTCGCTCATATTCCAAATTCACGCTGCACGCGAGGCGCTGCTCAATGGCGGGGCGAGCGTGTTCGTGTATCCATTGCGTGCGCTTATCGCCGACCAGGCGTGCCATGCGGCGTGCTTGTTCGAAAGCTTCGGGCTGTCTGCCGCGAGCCTTACGGGTGAAAGCTCTTCCGATGAACGTGCGGAAGTGTACGCGGGCTTGGCATCGGGTGCTATCGATGTGGTGCTTACCACGCCCGAATACCTCGCCTTCCATGCAGATGAGATCGCATCGTGCGGCCGCGTGCGATTCCTCGCGGTTGATGAAGCGCACCACTTAGCCGACGGTGGCGGCCGTCGCCGCGATGCATATGCCCAGCTGGGCGAGCTCGCGCGTCGTTTGGGGGTGAAAACGGTGCTCGCCGCTACGGCAACGGCATCGTCGCAGGTGGCGAATCAGGTTCGTGAAGGCCTAGGGGTGCAAGGCTTTGTGGGCGATGCCCATGTGCGCGATAACTTGCTGCTTGATGACCATCGCAATGCACGCGACAAAGAAACGTATTTGGCGAATATCGTCGCGACGGGCGAGAAGACCATCGTGTATGTGAACTCGCGCACCATGTCGGTCGACATCGCGCGCGTACTTCGCGCGCTCGCACCTCATGTCGCCATGCAAATCGGCTTCTACAACGCTGGGCTTTCGCGTGAAGAGCGCGCCCGCATCGAGAAGCTGTTCCGCGACGACGTGCTCCGCGTGCTCGTGTGCACGTCGGCGTTCGGCGAGGGCGTCAATATCCCCGATGTGCGCCATGTGGTGCTGTACGCAATGCCGTTCTCCGATGCTGAATTCAATCAGATGAGCGGCCGCGCCGGCCGTGATGGCAAGCCTGCGACCATCCACCTCGCGTTCGGCAAGCGCGACGTGTACTACAACGATCGCATTCTGGCCCAGTTCGCGCCCGATCACGATCGCATGGGGCTTATCTACCGAGGCCTCCGGGCCTTTTCGCGCCAGGCCGCGGGAGGCCACGGAAATGGCGCGGCTGACGAATCGGGCTTTTTCACCCTGTCGAACGAAGACCTTATTGCCGCCTGCCCGCCGACCGACATGCGCTTTACGCTCATGCCCGGTGCGGCGTCGTTTGCGCTCTCGGCGTTTTCCGAGCTTGGGCTGGTCGATGTGCGAACCGAATGCTCGCACGATGGCTCCTCGGTTCGCCGGGTTCGGCTTCGCGAAGTGCAAGGCAAGGTGAACCTTGACGACAGCGTGCTGTATTGCGAGGGCCGCGCTGAAGCGGAAGAATTCAAACGATTCTCCGATTGGATTCTGAATGCCACGCCCGAAGAGCTGCGTGCGCGTATTGTTCGCCCCATCATGCCCGATGGAAATAGCGAGGAAGGGAATAGCTATGACCGATGAAGCCACCGAGCGTCAAACGGCGCTTCCCATAGAATCTGAATTGGCCGAGGCCATTGGCGCGCTTTCCGCCGACGCGTTCGAAGGGGGCATCGCGCCTTCGCCCGAGGCGGGTGCTGCGGTAACGCCCGAGTCGCGTTTTGCGTCGCTCGTGGAGAAAACGAGCTATCTCGACGACGCTGCGGCTGAAAAGCTCAAGCGCGCCTACGAATACGCAAGCACGGCGCACAAGGGCGTGAAACGTAAGAGCGGCGAGCCTTATATCATCCATCCTATCGAGGTCGCGCTCATTCTGTCCGATTTGCGCATGGATGTCGACACGCTGTGCGCTGCCCTTCTTCATGACACGATCGAAGACACTGACACCACGGCTGTGGCCCTTGAAGAGCAGTTCGGCGCGCAAGTGTCGCAGCTTGTGCAGGGAGTCACGAAAATCACGCGCATCGAAGTCGAGAGCCTCACCGATGAGCAGGCGGCGACTATGCGCAAGATGTTCGTTGCCATGAGCAAAGACATTCGCGTGATTGTTATCAAGCTCGCCGACCGCCTGCACAATATGCGCACCTTGAGCGCGTTGAAGGAGGATCGACGCATCTTCAAGTCGCGCGAGACGCTTGAAATTTATGCGCCTATCGCGCATCGGTTGGGTATCGGCTCCATCAAGTGGGAGCTTGAAGACCTCGCGTTTTATTACCTTGAGCCTGCGAAGTTCAAGCAAATCAGCCGCCTGGTCGCCGAGAGCCGCAACGAGCGTGAGACGTATTTGGCTTCCGTTATCGAAACGCTCAATACCGAGCTGGCGCGCGTGGGCATCGCTGACGCGCATATCGCCGGCCGCCCGAAGCACCTGTATTCCATCTATCAGAAGATGACGAAGCGCGGCAAGGGCTTTTCCGAAATTTACGACCTCATCGCGGTGCGCGTTATCGTGAAAACGGTGGGCGACTGCTATTCGGTTTTGGGCGCCGTGCATACGCTGTGGCACCCCATGCCGGGTCGCTTCAAGGACTATATCGCCATGCCGAAGCTCAATATGTATCAGAGCCTGCATACCACGGTCATCGGCCCCGCTGCCCGTCCACTCGAAGTGCAAATTCGCACCGAAGAAATGCACCGCATGAGCGAATACGGCGTCGCTGCGCACTGGCGCTATAAGGAAAAAGGTTCGAAGGCCGATGCCGCGTTCGATCGTCAAATCGCCTGGTTGCGCCAGATGGTCGACTGGCAGGAAGAAACGAAAGATTCGCGCGAATTCCTCAACGAGCTCAAGGTCGATCTTGCGCCCACCGAAGTGTTCGTGTTCACGCCGGCGGGCGAAGTCATGAGCCTGCGCGCGGGCTCGACCCCAGTCGATTTCGCGTATTCCGTGCACACCGAGGTGGGCAACCACTGCGTCGGTGCGAAGGTTAACGGTTCCATCGTGCCGCTTTCCTATGAGCTGCAAACGGGCGACCGCGTCGAGATTCTCACGCAGAAAAGCGCCACGCCGAGCCGCGACTGGCTAAAGATGGTGAAAACGCCAAGCGCGCGAAGCAAGCTGCGCCAGTATTTCTCGAAGGTGAGCCGAAGCGACGATATGATCGTCGGTCGCGAAAAACTTGCTCGCGAAATGAAGAAGCACGGCCTCGGCCTGGGCTCTACCGCGAGCATTCGTGCGCAGAAGCAGGTGTGCGAGACGCTCGGCTATAAAGACATCGACGATATGATGGTGGCGATAGGCGCGGGCAAGGAAACCGTGCTGCATATCACGAATCGCCTGGTGAAAATTCTGAATCCCGAGATGGAGGAGGAATCGCATCCCGAACTTGCGATGCTTCCCAACGGCGCCATGCCGCCCATGATCACCACGGTGCGCCGCCAGCCGAAACGTCGCGCCCACGCTTCAAACGGCGTGGTCGTCGAAGGCATCGACAGCGCTCCGGTGCGCCTGTCGAAATGTTGCAATCCCGTTCCGGGCGACGATATCATCGGCTTCATCACGCGCGGCCGCGGCGTATCGGTGCATCGAGCCGACTGCCCGAATGCGACCGACCTTATGCGCGATCCGGGCCGCCTTATCAAAGTGGCGTGGGAAGATACGGCCGAGACAACGGCTTCGTATCAAATCGAAGTGTTCATTGAAGCGCTCGATCGCATGAATCTGCTGCGTGATATCATCAACACGCTCAGCGATACAGGGGTCAATGTGCTCGCTTCGAACACGGTGAGCCATTCCGATGGCATCGTAGAAATGAGGTACTTGTTCCAGGTTTCGCAAATCTCGAACATCGAGTACATTTTGGGCGAGCTACGAAAAATTGACGGCGTGTTCGACGCGCGTCGTATGCTGCCGGGCGATTCGGCCCACAGGCGCAAGTAGAAAGGTATGCGAATGCGTGCAAATTGCAAACGCCAAGTGACCATCGATGACGGCTGCGTGCCCGTTACGGCGCTCGTCATCGGCATGATGGATAACAATTGCTTCATCGTGGCTGATGGCCGCGAGCAGGGCGCACCGGCTATGGTCGTCGATCCCGCCGGCGATGCCGAGGCCATTCAGAAGGCTCTTGGCTGGTTCAAGCTCGAGACCATCGTGTGCACTCACGACCACAACGACCATCTGGTTGCCTTGCCTGAGCTGGCGGCGGCCACCGGCGCAAAGGTTATTTCCAGCAACGCCGATAGCCGTATCATCGAAAAGGGCCAGCCGGGCTACTTCGGCGACTGGGATGCTGTGGCACCCGTGCATGTCGATCGCAAGGTCAACGACGGCGACACGATCAAGCTCGGCTCGCTCGAGTTCAAGGTCATGCTTACCCCGGGCCACACGAAGGGCGGCATCTGCCTTTACCTTCCTGGCTTTGGCGGCAAGCCTGGCGTGGTGTTCACGGGCGATACGCTGTTCCGTGGCGCAACGGGCCGCGTCGATTTCGAGGGCGGCAACGCGAACGAGATGCGCGCGAGCCTGAAGAAGCTCGGCAAGCTTCCCGATTCGACCATCGTATTCCCGGGCCACGAAGGCCTTACGACCATTGGCATCGAACGCCATCGTGTTATCGAGGCGTTTTAAAGCATTGACTTTTTTCGCGTGAGAGGGCGAACATGGCAAAGCACAAGAATGGTAAGAAGCTCGATTATTTCGAGGCATTCGAAAAGCAGGCAGAGCTTGCGATTGCCGAGGCAAAGCTGCTCGTAGAGGTCATCGAAAACTACAAGGGCCCCGACAGCCTCGACGATTACATCGAGCGTGCGCATGAAATCGAGCACGCGGGCGATAAGCTCGTGCATTCGGTATTCGACGCGGTTACGGTCGACTTCGTGACGCCCATCGATCGCGAAGACATCATTTCGCTCACGCAGAAGCTCGACGACGTGCTCGATTACATGGAGGGCACGGTACAGCGTTTCTATATGCTCGATGTGAAGGAAATGCATCCCAAGGCGGGTGAGTTCGCAGAACTGTTGCTGAAAAGCTGCGAAAAGCTCGGCAAGGCGTTGGAAGATTTTGACGAGTTCAAAAACTCGAAGAAGATCAACAAGCTCATCATCGATGTGGGGTCGGTTGAGGAAGAGGCCGACGAGCTGTTCTTCCATACCTTGCGTGAACTGTACTCGCATGGTGAGGAAAACCCGTTGTATGTGTTTGTGTGGGATAAGCTGTTCCAGCGCCTCGAGAACACAGCAGACGCTTGCGAGCAGGCTGCCGATACCATGGGCACCATCATCATGAAGAACTGCTAGTCTCGCTCTTTTCCGAACGGCGAATTCGTCCGATACCGAAAAGCCTCTGGCTGCTGCCGGAGGCTTTTTGTTGCCTTCAGACCTGTTAAATGCTCGGAGCGTTTAACAGGCACTTGGCAAAAAGACGCACGATTGCCGCCGCCGCACAGAGGTGCGGTGCGTTGTCGAAAAATTGATTGTTTTTTGGCGAGGAATAAAAAAGAAAACCCTGCCCCCAGCCTAAGGATGAACCCACCTTCAATAGGTGGGTGCCCGCAACGAGGTTCAAAGCTTTCGTGCCAACAGGCGCGAATCCCTGTATCCCCGCGTAATCTAGGGCTCCCTGAAAAAATGCATCGGTCCATCGCAAATGACGGCTTTGGAAGCAGGGTCTGATTTGAGTATATCCGAGCATGGCCGAAAGAAACCCCTTGAATTATTTTTCATTTCGGCATAGGGGGGCATCTCCTCTTCGCCGAAGCACACATTGGGTTATTCTGCCATCTTCCCCTCGCGCTACGGCTGGGCAACGTTACCGCTCCTTTTCGCGCGGCTCTTCTTCCTGCGCTACAATGAACGAACGTTCGAAAATGAGGGGAAGGGGTGCGCATGGCTCGCGCGAAAGACGTGGCGAAGCTGCTCCGCGGCGGCGTAAACGACAAAACTTCGCCGGCTCGTCTCGCCGAAATCATGAAGGCGCTGCGCCACGCGGAAATCGCGAAGGGCATTACGCCCGAAAAACTCGTAAGTCTGCTCGAGGAGCTCGGCCCCACGTTCATCAAGCTGGGGCAGATTCTTTCGGCTCGGTCCGACATGCTTCCCCAGGAATACTGCAACGCGCTGCAAACCTTGCGTTCTTCCACCACGCCTGAGCCGTTTTCGCTGGTGGAGCGTCGGCTGCGTGACCTTTACGATGGCGATTGGCACGACGTGTTCAGCGACATCGCCGCCGAACCGCTTGGGTCGGCTTCCATCGCGCAGGTCTACAAGGCGACGCTTGCCGAAAGCGGCGAAACCGTGGCCATTAAAATCCGTCGCGACCATGTGCGCCAAGACATGGTGCGCGACATCGCCCTTATGCGCCGCGCGTCTGACCTGCTCAACCTTACCGGGTCTACGATGATCCAGGGCGTTGACATCAATGTGGTGATTGATGAGCTCGATCGCACTGTGCGCGAGGAAATCGATTTCAACGTGGAACGCGAAAACCTCGAGCGCTTCGGTCGGGGCCTTGCCACCGAACCGGGCGTCACATGCCCGAAGGCATATGATGAATATTCCGATGAGACAGTGCTTGTGATGGAATTCGTCGACGGCCTCTCGCTTGAGCATGTCGATGAGCTTCGCGAAGCGGGCTACAATCTGCGCGAAATCGGCGACCGCATTGCGAATTCATTCATGCGGCAAATGGTCGAAAACGGCTTCTATCACGCTGATCCGCATTCGGCGAATTTCATTGTGCGACCAGCGCTTTCCGATGAAGAGTGCGCTGCAGGCAAGAAAGATCCAGGCGAGGTCGTGTGGATCGATTGCGGCATGATGGGCGAACTCTCGCCTTACGAGCGCAGGCTGTTCTTTGAAATGATGAAGGCCATGATCGCGCAAGATAGCCACAGGCTCACGAATTTGTTCGTTGAGTGGGGGCGCGTGAAGGACGTGCCGGGCAAGAGCTTCGATTACAGCGCCCTTTTGCAAGACCTCAGCGCATTGGTCAATCGCTATAGCTCCGAAGACGCGCATTCGATGGACGTGGCGCAGCTGCTCAACGACATCATGGGCATCCTCGACCATGCGAATGTGATCATGCCCCAAAGCTTCGTGATGCTCGTGCGTGGTTTGGCGTCGCTGCAAGGCACGCTCATCTCGCTGTCGCCGGAAATCAGCATTCTGGCCGTGGTTGAGCGTTACGTGAAAAGCTACTTCGTGCGCAACTTTGACCTTATTGACGAGGCGGAAGACCGCGTGCTCACGTCGATGGCCGCGGCCGATAAGGCGCTGCATTTGCCCGAGCGCATCTCCAACGTGCTTGATATGACGGAAAAAGGACGCCTGCGCATTAAATTCGACGTGGAGGCGCCGCGCCCCATGGAGAAAATCGGGCACATCATCGACCGTCTGAGCTTGTCCATGATTACGGCGGGCCTGTTCGTCGGATCGTCGCTGATTTATTCTGCGGGTATGGAGCCGAAGCTCTTTGGCGTGCCGGTGATTGGCTTTTTCGGCTTTATTGGCGCGGCGGTTTTGAGCATGTACATCGTGGTTAAAATTCGAAAAGGGCAGTAAGGCCCGGTTTAGCGCAGCTCGTGTTAAACGCTACGAGCATTTGACACGATTATGACATTGACGTTTCCGGACGTATTGAAGCGATAGATGGGTGGAAGTTGGACACGCTGTTCACTGAAATAGAGAACGAGAAGAAATTTGCTGCCGCGCCGCTCGCCGTGCGTATGCGTCCGCGTTCGCTCGGCGAGCTTGCGGGGCAGGAAGACGCGGTGGGGCCAGGCAGCTGGCTTCATGCGGCAATTGAAGCCGATACGCTTTCGTCCATCATTTTGTACGGACCTGCAGGTACGGGCAAAACGAGCATCGCGCACATCATCGCCGAAACGACGCGCGCGACGTTTGTAGAAGTTTCTGCCATCGGCGGCACCGTCGCCGATTTGCGCCGCGAAATCGCTGCGGCGGAAAAGCGCCTGCTGGGCACGGGCGCTCGCACGATTCTGTTCGTGGACGAGATTCATCGTTTCAGTCGCAGCCAGCAAGACTCGCTTTTGCATGCCGTTGAGAATCGTACGGTGGTGCTCGTGGGGGCCACGACCGAAAACCCATTTTTTGAAGTGAATTCCGCGCTCATTTCGCGCTCCCGCGTGATCGAGCTGCATTCGCTTTCCGACGCCGATATCGAATGCATCGTGCGCCGTGCGCTCTCCGACGAAAAACGAGGCTTGGCGGGTTCCTGCTCCCTTACCGACGAAGCGCTGGCCGCTATCGTGAATTTGTCGGGTGGCGACGGACGTTCGGCACTTACCACGCTTGAGCTGGCCGCAGGCTTGGCCAAAGAAAAGGGCGCGCGCGAAAAAACCGAGCCGCCGTTTGTCATCGACGACGATATGGTTGAGCTTGCCACGCCGCATCGTGCGCTGCCGTATGACAAGAACAAAGACATGCATTACGACGTGATCAGCGCATTTATCAAGTCGATGCGCGGCAGCGATCCCGACGCTGCGCTGTATTGGCTCGCTCGTATGCTCGATGGCGGCGAAGATCCGAAATTCATCGCGCGTCGTATCTTCATTTTGGCAAGCGAAGACATCGGCAACGCCGACCCTCAGGCTTTGCTCATCGCTGAGGCGGCGTTTAAGGCCGTGGAAGTGATTGGCATGCCCGAATGCCGCATCAACTTGTCGCAGGCTGTGACGTATATGTGCCTTGCCCCTAAGAGCAATGCGGCCGAAGCGAGTATCGACGCCGCCCTTTCGGAAGTGCGGCATGGGCCGAAGCGCGACGTGCCGAGTTATTTACGCGACCGCCATCGCCCTGGTTCGGAAAACTACGGTGAGTATAAATACCCGCACGATTATCCTGGCCATTGGGTTGAACAGCGCTATTTGCCCGAAGGCCTTGAGCGTGGGTGCTTCTATCAACCGAGCGAGTCGGGCTGGGAGGCCTATCGGGTTGATGCCGCATCGCGCGATCGGGCCACGCGGGCTGCGAAGCCGTCGAAGGGCGAGTAGCGAGCGGGGCGGGCGATTTGCCCGCTCGGATCTGCGCGGCGTGGACGCCCAAGGCTGCATCGTCGATTGGCCGCCTGCGTCTGCTGGTCCAGCAATCGCCGAACAACGCTCGATGCGCCTCGTTTATCGGCGAGCGACCTGTCGCTGTGTGCTGCGCTGCCGTGCGGGCTCTTCTTTAACGTTGCGGAAACGCAGCGCTTCGTCCATGCGCGCCTTGCTGCGTGCTGCTATTATTCAAGGAAATCAAACGGGCGCCATATGGGCGCGATATCGAAGGGAAATGCCATGGACGTTGGATTCATCTCGGAAGTCATTCTTCCCGTAGTGTTTGTGATTGTCGGCATCGCGCTTGTTTGGGCAATCGTCGAACTTGTACTGGTGTTGCGCCGCACGCGCAAAACGGTGGAAACGCTCGAGACGAGCGTGAAACCGATTATCGACGATGTGCAAAAGGTCGCAGCCGATGCCAAAGAAATGACCGCCTCCATCAAGCCCGCGATCGATCGCGTCGATCCCTTGGTCGAGCGTGCTTCGCTGGCCGTTGATGCCGCGAATTTGGAAATCATGCGTCTCGACGGCATTCTGGAAAACGTTGATGCAATTACCAGTTCGGCAGCCTCTGCGACCGAGGCGGTTGACACCGTTGCGAATGCGCCGTTGAAAATCGTGAACGCCGCTTCCGAAAAGCTTCGCGAAGCCCTTTCGGGCAAGAAGACGTCCGACGAGTCGGCCAAGCTTGCTGCCGCGGCTGAGGCTGCGGCGCCTGCCGAGTTTGCGGCTATCGAGGGCGACCAGGCGGCAGCGTGCGCGCCTGAAGCCCATGCCCCTGAAGCCGCCGCCGAAAAGCCCGCGTCTGAACCTGAACCGCAAACTGCTGGCGGCTACTTCACCTATGGCGCATCGAAGGAGGACTAACCGTTTTGACACGCCCCTTCGACAGCGGAGAGCGAGAGCCGCAGCTGAAAGCCACACGAGAGAAAACCACCGCCGAGCGCACCGATGATGCGCGCCGCCATTTCTTTCAGGTGTGGATGGTTATAGGCGCTGCGGCGCTCATCTATATGTTCGGTTTCGTGCTCGACGTGCTGTCCCTGCCGGTTGCCATCATCGTATGGACGATCGTCTTCGTGCTCGTGCTGCGCTCGCCCATCGATGCGCTTGAGCGTCGCGGCGTTCGTCGCGGTTTGGGCACGACCATTGCGTTTGCGGGCATGTTCGCGGTGCTCGCCGCGCTTGTTGTGATTATGTTTTCGCCTATGTTCGGCGTGAATGACCAGTTCGCGAACATCTTCTCGGCGCTGCCCGTGTATGTTCAGGGGCTTATCGACTGGGCGAATTCGTTTTACGACAGGTACGCCTCGCTTCTGCAGGACGACACGGTGCGCGGTTGGATTGACGCGGGCTCAAAGTCGCTCGCCGATTGGGCGTCATCTGTCGCGAAACAGTCGGCCAATGGCGTGGTGCTGTTTGGCACGGGCATCGCGAACGTCTTCGTCGTTTTGGGTTTTGCGCTTGTGGTGGCGTTTTGGACGCTTATGGAATTGCCCGCGATCGATCGCGAGGTCGATCGATTGGTGCCCGATAACCATAAAGAAGAGGCCGACATGCTGCGCATCGCGTTTACGCGCATTATGGGCGGCTATATTCGTGCCACGGTGCTGCAGTGCTTCATCATTGGCACGGCGTGCGGCATAGGGTTTGCGGTGTTGGGCGTGCCGAATGCCGCCGCGTTGGGCCTGATCACGGGCGTTCTAAACCTGATTCCTGTCGTGGGTCCCTGGATTGGCGGCGCGGTTGCGGCCGTGGTCGGCCTGTTCGTGAGCCCCATTACCGCCGTGCTCGCGCTCGTGCTCACCGTATGCGTGCAGCAGTTCGTGTACACGTTCATCGGCCCCAAACTTATGCAGAATTCGGTTGATGTGCATCCGGCGATCGTGATTGTAGCGCTGCTCATGGGCGGCGCCATTGGCCAGAGCATGGGCGGCCTTATGGGCAATATCGTTGGAATGCTCTTGTCTATCCCGTTCGCGGCCATTGCGAAAACGGTGTTCGTGTACTACTTCGAGAAAAACACAGGCAGGCAAATCGTTGCCGAAGACGGCGTGTTCTTCCGCGGCAACCCTTCGGTTCTCGATGGCGAAAATGGCGAACCCGATGCTATGGCCGATGCGATTTCACCCACGCCGAGCAAGCCATTCGCGCCCTCTTCGCTTGTTGCAGCTTTAAGTTCCCATGGCGAAAAGGGCGTCGATGCCGAAGACAAAGGCGAGAAATAGGCGAAAGCTATTCTTTTCTGGCTTCGCCTACCGACTCGCCGCCGCGCCCGATGCGGCTATTCGCCCTCCTTGGCAGGCTGCTCCTGCTCTTCTGCGGCTTTCGGATCTTGCACCGAAGGCAGGGCCATAAACTCGGCAAACAGCGTTTGAACCTTTTTCTCGGCCCGGGCGAAGCTCGCGTATGTGCCAGCCTCTTCACGCTCGGACTCGCCGCTTGCGTCGGTGATCAGGCGAATTGCCCACTCGAAGCGCCCCGTGTCGTTTTTGCGAATGAGAGCTTCGCAGTCGAAGCGGTAGCGGTACACGCCGCAAAACCAGCTATTTTCGGCGATTTCTTCCCAAGGGGTATCGTCGAGCGGCTCGGGGGCAAGGGTTTCAACGTCGGTATCGGTCATGGTAATTCCGTTCTGTATTGATGAATGTGCGCGTGGGCGCTTGAATAAACGCACCCCATGATAAGACATTTCGCGTCGTATCGGCGCGTGACGAATCGCGCAAAGCGCGGGGCGCGGCGATTTCGCGCATTTTCCAGGGCAATTCATAGAATTCTCGCGACGTGGCGAGGTCTGGCGTGACGTGGGCGCGCGCGTTGGCTATCATGGGCCAGTTGGAAATGATCGGGCCTTGGGCCCGTTAGTCCGAAATATGAGAGCGAGACCTGTCCAATGAAGTACATGACTACAGCGGAAATTCGCGAGAAGTACTTGAAGTTCTTCGAGGAGAAGGGCTGCAAGCGCATGCCTTCTTCGTCGCTGATTCCCGACGATCCGAGCCTTTTGCTCACGAGCGCTGGCATGGTGCAGTTCAAGCCTTACTTCCTGCATCAAAAAGAACTCGACCCCCAATACATCGGCACCACGACGGTGCAGAAGTGCGTGCGCACCAACGACATCGACAACATTGGCGATGCGCGCCACCTTTCGTTCTTCGAGATGCTGGGCAACTTCAGCTTCGGCAAATACTTTAAGAGCGAAATGTGCACTTGGGCGTATGAGTTCTCGACCGAAGTGCTCGGCCTGCCGAAAGAAAAGCTGTACTTCACCGTGTTCGAAGACGACGACGAGACCATCGAGATTTGGAAGAGCCTCGGCGTTGAAGACAGCCATATCTCTCGCTTGGGTGAAGATGACAACTTCTGGCGCGCTGGCCCCACCGGCCCGTGCGGCCCGTGCTCTGAGATTTACTTTGACCAGGGTCCCGAAGTCGGTTGCGGCAGCCCCGACTGCGCACCTGGTTGCGATTGCGATCGCTTCCTCGAGTACTGGAACTGCGTGTTCACTCAGTTCGATGGCCAGGAAGACGGCACGCTTGCTCCGCTGCCTTCGAAGAACATTGACACCGGCATGGGCCTGGAGCGCATCGCGGCCATTATGCAGGGCGTCACGAACAACTACGACACCGACGTGCTGCGCAGCCTGATTGCCGTGGGCGAGCGCCTTTCCGGCAAGGAATACAAAACCGATGCCGATGTTGACAAGTCGCTGCGCATCATCTCTGACCACAGCCGCTCTGTCACCTTCATGATTGCCGACGGTATTCTTCCCTCCAACGAGGGCCGCGGCTACGTGCTGCGCCGCTTGCTGCGCCGCGCCATCCAGAAGGCGCACACGGTGGGCATCGAAGGCCCGTTCCTCAACGAGTACGTCGATGAAATCGTGAAGCTCATGGGCGACGTGTACCCCGAAATCGTCGACAATCGCGAGCTCATTCGCCGCGTTATTCTTTCCGAAGAGGAGCGCTTCGGCGCGACCCTTCGCCAGGGCCAGGTGTATTTGGCCGAGGCATTCGAGAAGCTCGAGGGCGATACGCTTTCCGGCGAGCAGGCGTTTACTTTGCACGATACCTACGGCTTCCCTGTCGAGGTTACCGAGGAAATGTGCGCCGATCGTGGCGTGAAAGTTGACATGGAGGGCTTTGAGCGTTGCATGGAAGCCCAGCGTGAGCGCGCTCGCGCGGCAAACGTGAAAGACGCGGAAGCTGCATGGAGCACGTACGGCGGCGTGCATGCCGACATTCTCAAAGAAGTAGGCGCTACCGAATTCGTGGGCTATGACCGCATGAGCGCAAGCTCGGGCGTTCGCGCGCTCATCAAAGAGGGCCAGCGCGTCGACTCCATCGCTGCGGGCGATACCGCCGAAATTGTGCTAGGCCTGACTCCATTCTATGCCGAAATGGGCGGCGAAGTGGGCGACACCGGCGTTATCGAGGGCGAAGGCTTCAAGGCTGAAGTCGTCGATACGAAGGCCCCCGAAAAGGGTCTTACCTGCCACAACGTGAAAGTCGTCGAAGGCGAGCTTCATGTGGGCGACACCGTTCGTGCAGTTGTCGACGAGCTTCGCCGCAAGCGCATTTCGCGCAACCATACCTGCACGCATTTGCTCCATGCAGCGCTGCGTCAGGTTCTGGGCGACCATGTGAAGCAGGCTGGCAGCTACGTCGGGCCCGATCGCCTGCGTTTCGACTTCACCCACTTCGAGGGCGTAACGTCCGAGCAGTTGGCCGAGGTCGAGCGCGTCGCAAACGAGCAAATCATGAACGCCGTTCCCATGAGCACGTATGAGACTTCGCTCGATGCTGCTCGCGAGTCGGGCGTCACGGCTTTGTTTGGCGAGAAATACGGCGATACCGTGCGCGTCGTTGAGGCTGGCGAGTTCTCGCGCGAGCTGTGCGGCGGCTGCCACGTTGCCAACACTGCTGAAATCGGCTTCGTGAAAATCGTGTCTGAGAGCAGTGTCGGCGCAAATCTGCGTCGTATCGAGGCTGTGACGAGCTTCGATGCTTTGGCCTACATGAACAAGGTCGAGGAAGAGCTCAAGGAAACTGCAGCTGAGCTGCGCGTCCCCTTGTTCGACGTTTCCGAGCGTACGGCGGCGAACATCGCCACCATCAAAGACTTCGAGGCCAAGCGCAAGGCCAACAAGAAGATGGCGGCCGAGGGAAGCATCGCCGAGCACCTCGCGAATATGGTGAACGTGGGTTACCCGCTTATCGTCGCCCGTATCGACGGCTTGGATGCCGGCGGTCTGCGCAACGCGTGGGATATTCTGCGTGGCCGCATGCCCGAGCCCGGCGCGTGCGTTATTGGTACCATCAATAACGAAAAGCCCGTGCTCATGGCTGCCGCGACCGATGAAGCCGTTGCCGCCGGCTTTAACGCTGGCAACGTGATTAAGGCTATCGCGGGCAACATCAAGGGCGGTGGCGGCGGCAAACCGACCATGGCTCAGGCTGGCGGCAAAGATGCAGCCGGTATTGACGCCGCGCTCGACGCCGCGCGCGAGCTTCTTGCAAAATAGTTTGAAGAAAGCCCCGTTCGCGGGGCTTTTTCGTAAGTTGGTCACGCCTGCCCGCCTTCGCCCTCGGCCGCCGAAGCCTCACGCAGCCACGGCTCGCTACCGTTCGCTTCGCTCACTACGCGCTCGCCTGGCTTCGTTTAACTTTTTAAATAAAGGGCAAATTTGAACTCAGACGGCTGCGTGCGGCTTCGGCGGCCGAGGGCGAAGGCTGCTTGCGTTCTTGCGTATTTTCAGGACGTGCTTTGACGGCACTGCCCTCGCTATGGCGGGCGCGCTTCCGATAGATTCCGCACGAGCCGAACAGCACTTAATGTGCTGTTCGTGCGAGCCAGGACTTGATCGAAGCGGAAGCGCGCCCGCCATAGCGAGGGCGGCGGCAAAGAAAGGATATATATGCGTACATTGGCGCTTGACATCGGCGAGGTCCGCGTTGGTCTCGCGGTTTCCGACTCGGCGGGCAAAATCGCCACGCCCCTTAAGGTGCTCCCTGCCGATGTGGTGCTCAACCACGGCGCTGAATTCCGTCGCATTGTTGAGGATTGGGAAATCGAACAGCTGGTGAGCGGTCTTCCTATGACCATGGCCGGCGAAGAGGGGCCGCAGGCGGCATCGATTCGCGAGAAAGCGCAAAAAATCGCGAAGGCGTGCGGCTTGCCGTTGTTTTTTTGTGATGAACGCCTGAGTTCTCGCGAGGCAAAGCGTATTTTGCGAGAAGAAGGTTTGGATGAACGCGCCATGCGCGGTAAAGTGGACATGATTGCTGCCAGCTTGTTCTTGCAGGTCTGGCTTGATTCTCAGGTGTAAAGACGCGTCTCGCGCGTTGCGCGAGTTAAGGGAGAAAACAGTATGCCCCGTAGACAGGTTACGTACTCGAACCACCCCAACCATCGTGCGCGTATGGTGCACGCTCAGGGCGAGCGCCAATTCCGCACCTACGATACGTCGCATATTCGTCCGCGCAAGAGCAAAGGCCCCGTCATTGTCGGCATTGTGCTCGCCATTGTCGTGGTGCTTGCTCTGGTATTCGGCGTTTCCGCCGCCTTGAAAGGTTGTTCGGGCGATAACGTCGATGGGTCTGCCGTCGTGGTTCAATCGACTGTTTCTGCAACCATTCCCGACGGCTCTTCCGCAAGCGATACCGCTTCTATTCTGCAGAGCGCGGGCGTGGTTCCCGACTCCAAGGCGTTTTTGTCGCGCGCCAAAACGATGGGGCTTGATAGCAAATTCCAGGCTGGTACCTACACGTTTTCGAGCGGCATGACGCTTGACGATGTGGTGAAGGCGGTTGCTTCGGGCGATTTCGGCACTGTTGCAATGGCTATCCCCGAAGGCTATAAACTCTCCGATATTGCTGCGGCGGTCGATGCGGCCACGGGCGGCAGGGTGAGCGCCGATGAATTCACCAACGCCGCTTCCGATGCGAGCGTGTACGCTTCCGACTACGATTTCTTGGCCGATGCGGGCACGAATTCGCTCGAGGGCTTCCTGTTCCCGAAGACGTATTCGGTAAGCGAGACCGATACGGCTGACTCGCTTATTCGCGCCATGCTCAACCAGTTCCGTACCGAGACTGCAGGCTTGGATTGGTCGTATGCGCAAAGCCGCGGCCTTTCGATTTACGATGCGGTGAACCTTGCGTCGATCGTCGAGAAGGAATCGAGCGGTGACGAGCAGATTCGCGCGCAGGTTGCCGCCGTGTTCTACAATCGCCTGTCTTCGAGCAACAGCGAGACGAATGGGTACCTGCAATCGGACGCCACGACTGCTTACGAGGTCGGCCATGACCCGTCTGCCCAAGAGGTGCAGGCCGCAACGCCGTATTCCACGTATTCCAACCCTGGCTTGCCCCCGACGCCCATTTGCTCACCGAGCCTTGATTGTTTGCAGGCCGTGTGCGCTCCCGCAAGCGATTACGACGGTTATTACTACTTCATTTTCTGGAACGACGATTCCGGAAAGTTGCAGTATCAATTCAGCCGCACGTATGAAGAGCATCAGCAGGCAATTGCCGAACATCTTCAGTAAGCGGAGCTTCGCCCTCTATGGGCGTTGATTCGAGAAGCGGGGCCGACATCGCGTTCGATGCCGGCCCTGATTGTCTTTTTTGGGCGCAGCGTGGTGCATTTTGACGATCGAGCGTTTGGCTCGCTGGGCGAGCCGGCTTCTGGCGCTCGCAGCGGCCTTTTCTGGTATGGTGAACGCAAAATATGCGCCCAGTTTTTCGCCACCTATTGATTGACGAGGGGATTCAATGCCGTTTACTCCTGATAGATTCTTTACGCGCGTGACGCAAATCGATATTGAGCGCGATATCGTGTCCCGTGGCGTGAAATGCGTGCTCATCGATTTGGACAACACGCTTCTGCCGCGCGATACCCACCAGGTCCCCGACGACATTCGCGCATGGCTCAAGGCGCTTTCTGCCGCGGGCGTTCGCGTGTGCATTCTCACCAACAATTGGCACCATGGCGCGCATGAGTGGGCGCAGCGTTTGGGGCTGCCCATTGTGTCGCACGCGATTAAGCCACTGCCGTTTGCGTATGCTCTTGCGCTGCGTAAGATGGACGCGCGTTGCCGCGAGACCTTGTGCATTGGCGATCAGCTCATAACCGATGTGTGGGGTGGGCATTTCATGCACATGCCGGTGTATATGGTCGAGCCGCTCGTTTCGGTCGATCTGAAGCACACGTTGCTTTTGCGTCATGTGGAAGCGCTGTTCATGAAGAATACGCACCCAGAGAAATAATGCATTGATGGCCGCCGCAAGGTGGCCATTTTTGCCATATGCGCGATGTTTTCGCGCCAAATTCCGCTGCGCTAAAGTGTCTCTCTGTCACGTGCTAGAATCTTTTGCGAAAGATGATATACGTTGCACGTTGGGAGCAACCATGAAGTACATGACCGCAGGGGAGTTGCGTGGCGCAAGCTTGGTTGCCATTGTTGACGACGTTCCGGCCGGCCTGCGCCTTCAGGCTGCTTCAATCCAAGCCGATCTGGACCGATGGTCGCACGGTTGCTCATGCGGCGAGCGACGTGAGGTCGATTGCGCCGCGATTCTTTCGGGCGTTTCAGCGGATGGCCGCACAACGGGTTCGCCTTTGTCGCTCGTTGTCGACAATGCGGCATATCGAGCGTCTCTTGAAGACGAAGCGCCTGGCCAAGCCGCCGTTCCGCGTCCGGGTTCGGCTGATTTGGCGGGTCTTTTGGCGACTGATGCTAATGATTGCCGATCTATCGTCGAGGGCTCTTCGGCACGTTCGCAGGCTGCGCTTATCGCCGCATCGGCGGTGGCGCGTGAATTCTTGGCCGAATTCGGCGTTGAAATCCAATCCTACGTCACGCGCATTGGCGCGGCTGCCATGCGCGAGCAGCCAATCGATTTCGAGACCCTGCGCTATACACCTCTTGAAATCGAATCTTCTCCCGTTCGTTGCCCATCGGCGCAAGCTTCTCGAGCTATGGAGGAAGAAATCGCTGCGGCGCGCGTGGCGGGCGACACGCTTGGCGGCGAGGTCGCCGTGGCGATACACGGCGTTGCTCCCGCCTTGGGGTCGTATCGCGGCGGCGGCATGATGGCCCGCCTGTCGAAGGCGGCGTTTTCTGTGAATGATGTGGTAAGCGTGTCGTTCGGTTCGGCGTACGATGTGACGCGCCGCCGTGGTTCTGCAGCATATGATTCTGCCGTGCTCGGCGCGCATGGCTTTGCTCATGCCACGAACATATCGGGGGGTATCGAGGGCGGCCTTACTACGGGAGCGTCTGTGGTCATGCGCGTGGGCGTGGCTCCGAGCGCTTCTCTTCGTGCGCCCCAAAAGAGCATCGATCTTGAGACGCTTTCCGATGCTGAAAGCTCTTCCGCCGCATACTCGCCTTGTTTGGTGGGTGGCGTTGCGGTGGCGATCGAAGCGGAAATCGCGTTTGCGTTGGCGAGTGCGTATCAAGAACGCTTTGGTGGAATGGCGATGTCCGATATCCATTCGTCATATGATGCCTATATGCGTCGTTTGAGACTCGCGGCTCGGTGACGTTTGTGGGTACGCTGAAGAAAAATGTCTTCCTGGTGGGCTTCATGGGCGTGGGCAAAACCACGGTTGCCCGCCGTATGGCGCGCGACATGGGCGTGGCCTGCGTCGATGTGGACGCCTTCCTTGAGCGAAAGCACGGCAAGTCGGCGGCGGAGCTGTTTGGCGAACTCGGCGAAGATGTGCTGCGTGAACTTGAATATGAAGCCCTCGTCGAATGCGCGAATATGGGGCCTTCTCTTATCTCGTGTGGCGAAGGCATCGTTGCCTACGATAAGAGCCGAGAGTTTCTGAAGCGCCGCGGGTTCGCCGTGATGCTCGAATCGAGCGAGGCGACTTCTTTGGGGCGCATTCATAATCTGAGCACGCGCCCGCTGCTTGCGCACGATTGCGACATTGAGGGCCTTTGGGAGCAGCGCAAGCCTCTTTACGAGGAGGTTGCGCGCGCGAAGATTAATGTGCAGGGCCGTTCTACGGGCTCGGTTGCGGGCTTTGTAGCGAAGGTGCTTGCGCGTGCGGGCGTCTATACGCCCGATTCCGAAGACGCCGTCGCGAAGAAAATCGAGGCCGACTCGCTTAAACGCCGTAAAAAACATCGGCATTCGAAGAGCGGAAGGCCGCGTTCGGCGGCGGAGCGCTCGAATGCTTCTCGCAAGGGCCAAAAGGCCGCGGGCGCCTTCAGGGAAAGCACAGCCTCGTCAAAGAGGCACGTTGCGCATGCGCCCGCGAGCGGGCAAGGCGCGGCAGAAAAGAAGCAGAATGGTTCTGGTGCGCCTAAGCACCGTCGCCGGCGAGGAAGCCGCGGGCGAGGCAAGATGCGCACCTCGAACAATCGGCAAAACGGCCAGCGCGGCGCGACGCCGCCCGCCAATTAAATCAAGAAAGGGAGAAAGCCCCAAAATGGCGAACTCAAGGCTTGAACGCATGCGCGAGAACATGTCGGCATGCGGCATCGACGATTTTTATTGCCGCGATATTTCCAATGTGCAGTGGCTCACCGAATTCGAAGGCGTCTTTGACGACGAGTCGGCTCATTTGGCATTTGTGACGCCGAAGAAAGCCTTCGTGCATACCGATTCCCGTTATGCCGATGCATGCGATCGCGCATCACGGCATACGCCGTGGATCGTTGATGCATGCGGTGGTGCCCATGCTGCCTGGGTTGCGAAGAAATTCGCGGCATTCCATGCGGCAGCGGGCACACCCGAGGGCGAAAACGTATGCGCCATGGGCATCGAGGACTCGATTGAGCTGCGCGAATTCCGCGAGCTCGAACGGGCATTTAGCGAGGCGAAGTGGAAGCCTCGCTTTGCCGAGACCGATGGTTTCGTGAAAAAGATGCGCGCAGTGAAAGATGAGCGCGAGCTTTCGGCCATGCGCGCCGCCCAGGCCATCACCGATGCGGCGTTCGAACACATCGTTGAGTTTATGAGCGAAGGCATGACCGAGCTTGAGGTGAAGCGCGAGCTCGAGGAAACCATGCGCCGCCTTGGTGCTGAGGGCTTGGCGTTCGATTCTATCGTCGCGAGCGGCCCGAATGGCGCCGCCCCGCATAGCATTGCGGGCGAGCGCCGTTTGCAGGCGGGCGACATGGTGGTCATGGATTTCGGCGCGCGCAAGGGTGGCTATTGCTCCGATATGACACGTACCGTGTGCATCGGCGAGGCCACGCCGCTCGCGCGCGAGGTGTTCGCTGCCGTGCGCGAAGCGAACGAAGCCGTGGAGGCCATGATTCGTCCAGGTCGTACGGGCGCGGCCATGCATCATTTGGCCGAAGACGTGCTCGCCCATAATGGCTTCGCGGGCAAGATGGGTCACGGCCTAGGCCATGGCGTGGGCATCGCTATTCATGAGCTCCCCGTGCTTTCGCCGCGCAATGAAACTTCGCTCGAGGTTGGCAATGTCGTCACGGTCGAGCCTGGCGTGTATTTGCCTGGCGAAATCGGCTGTCGCTTGGAAGATTTTGGCGTCGTCACCGAAGACGGTTTTGAAGTCTTCACTAAATCGACGCATGAACTGGTTATAATCTGATAGTTTCATTAAAAAGGAAGGATTCTCGATGGCAACTGTTTCTACTGCCGACTTCAAGAACGGCATGTGCATCGTCTATAACGGCAAAATGTGCATCATCACCGAATTCCAGCATGTTAAGCCTGGCAAGGGCGGCGCGTTCGTTCGCATGAAGATGCGCGACATCAAAACCGGTCGCGTGCTTTCCGACACCGTCAACTCCGGCGTGAAGTTCGACACCGTTCGTCTTGAGCAGCGCGAAATGCAGTATCTCTACAACGACGGTTCCGATTTCTACTTCATGGATCCCGTGAGCTTCGACCAGATTTCCTTGCCCGCCGATCATGTGGGCGACACCGCTCAGTGGCTCAAGGAAAACGACACCACCACGCTCGAGTACGCCGATGGCGAGCTGCTTGGCGTCGAGCCCAAGATGTTCGTTGAGCTCGAAGTCACCGAAACCGAGCCCGGCTTCAAGGGCGACACCGTTCAGGGTTCCACCAAGCCCGCGACGCTCGAGACGGGCGCCGAGGTGAAGGTCCCCATGTTCGTCGAGGTTGGCGACGTGCTGCAGATCGACACGCGCGACGGTCGTTTCATCAAGCGTATGTAATCGCGAAAGCGCCGTTCTAGCGAACGGCGCTTTTTCATATGGGGCGTCCTGACGCTGCGCGGCAATTTAACGGCCAGTTTGGCCTTCGATCGTGGCTCGCGTACCGAGCAAAGCGCTCTTCCCAATTCGTATAAAGAAGGTTCGCAACCGTGCTAGTTGCGAGCCTTTTGTTTTGTCGTTCTTGCAGGCGGCATCAAATAAAAATGGCCGCGACCCATGCGGGGTCGCGGCCATTGGGTGCGCTACGGTCGCTTGGAGCCGCAGTTTCCGCAGAAGTTGCCGGTGTTCTGCATACCGCATGAGCATGTCCAGGGGCCGGCCGGCGCGGGCTTCGGCGAGCCGCAATTGCCGCAGAACTTGCCGGTGTTCTGAACGCCGCACGAACACGTCCACGTATCTCCTGCAGGCGCGGGGGCAGGAGCGGGGGCGCCGCCGACGCCCATCGCGGCGCCGGGCGTTTGCGCTTGAGGCTGGGCGAACCCGCCGCCAGGCGCGGTTGCATACTGGTTCTGCGGAGGCACATTGCCCGCGCCCATGCCATAGAGGCCCTGCGGGTTCATGCCGCCCACGGCGTTCGCCATGCCCATGCCCATGAAGCCCATCATGGCCCCGTTTTCGTTGCTCGCGGCCATGCGCATCGCGTCGGCCTGCGATGCTGCCAGGTTCGCGGCCGCCATGCTGGGATCGCGCATAACCGCGGCCTTCTGCAGCTCTTTGATCATCGCCTCGTCTTCGGGCGACGCGGCGATGGAATTCACGCCGAACGACGCGACCTGAATGCCGCGCAAATCGGTCCATTCCTGGGAAAGCACCTCGTTGAGGGCCTTCGCCACATCGGTGGTGTGCGCGGGCACCGCAGAATAGCGAACGCCCATGGCCGAAATTTTCGCGAATGCGGGCTGAAGCGCCGTGAGCAGCTCGCTTTTCAGCTGCGAGTCGATCTTGTCGCGCGTGTAAGGCTCCTCGACGTTGCCGCACACGTTCTTGTAGAACATGAGCGGGTCGACGATCTTGTACGAGTATTCGCCGTTGCAGCGAACCGAGATGTCGACGTCTAAGCCGATGTTGTTGTCGACGACGCGGAAGGGCACGGGCGAGGCGGTGCCATATTTGTTGCCCATGATTTCCTTCGTGTTGAAGAAGTATACGCGCTGGTCTTTGCCCGTGTCGCCGCCGAACGTGAAGCGGGTGCCCACGCGCTCAAACGACGCCATGAGCCTATCGCCGAGGCTCGCTTCGCCGAAGAACAGGCTGGGTTCGGTCGACTTGTCGAAAACGAACTCGCCCGCTTCTCCGCACGCTTCGACGATCGCGCCCTGCTCGACGATTATCATGAACTGGCCTTCATTGACCGCGATGATCGAACCGTCGGAAATGATGTTGCTTTCGCCTCGCGTGTTCGAGCTGCGGCCCTTGTCGCTCGTGCGTTTCTGGCCCTTCGCTACCAACGTGTTAGCGTCAAGCGCGTCGCAGTAGAAATACTCACGCCACGAATCGGCGAGCACGCCGCCTGCGGCGCCGATGCCGGCTTTCAACAAACCCATGGTTCTTCCTTTCTCGAGGTCGGGAAATCGAAGCGTTTTGCGCGGTTGTGTGTGCGATAGGGCACCCTGCGCGCTGCGTCTCGTCATGCCTGAAGAATCTCTCAAAACGCTGCGTCACGACATGCCCAGTCGGCCCAAATCGCGAGGGCAACATGAGCCAGTCGACCCAAAACGAAAAAGCGCGAGCGTTTATACTGGAGTTATGCTGCGCATGGCCAACATATCGAAGCGGAAGGTGCTCGTTATCGCGGGCGTAGTTGCGTGCGTTTTTGCGTGTGCGATTGTCGCGCTGCTCGAGTTCGATTCGCTTGGGCGGCCGACCCCGTCGGGCCCGTCGAAGGGGCCATCGGCTACCGCCGGCTACATGATCGCGCTCGGCCCTCTTTCTGCGGCATGGGGCTTCTCGATGTATATTCGATGCTCCGATGCGAAAATCCGCCGCTGGCTCGTGGGCGTGGCGGCTCTTGTTGCGTTCTGGATGCTTGTCGTGTTGCTGAAATACCCAATTCGCGGTGATTTGGCTACTGCCCTGCTGTGGTATTGCTACTACATTCCCATGACGGCGATCCCAACGTTGTGCGTGCTGTGCGCGATGCGCGCCGCCTCGCTCGATGAAGTGGCTTGGGTGCGTTGCGTGCGGCGCGTTATCGTGGCGATATCGGCGTTCGCCGTGTTCGCCGTGCTTACGAACAACGTGCACCATTTCATATTCGCCTTTGATTTCGCCGACCCCGATTGGGGTGGCAACTATCGCTACGCTTTTGGCTACTACGTGCTCGTGGCCTGGTATATCGTGCTGTTCGTAATATTTTTCGCCACGCTGTTCCTTTCTGCGCGCAGAAGCCTTCGCAGTATGCTTTTCCCTATTGGCGTTATCGTTGGCGTTGGTGTTGTTTACGGTGTAATGTTTACGCTCCGCCATGTTGCGACGCTGACGTCGAACGTCGCGCTTACCTATTGCATTTTGGCCATGGTGGCCATAGAACTCACGCTCGATTTGGGCTTCTTCCCGTCGTATGCGTGGTATACCCTGGCGTTTTCCAAGCTGCCCTTCGATTTGAAGGTGCTTGAGGCAAATGGCGATACGGTTTTCCAAACCGAAATGGCGCAGCCTATGCCCCAAGCTGCGGCGGACACCCTGAAAACGGCGGATAAGGGGCTCGGCGAGTCGTGGGCGTTTCGCACGACAGGGGCGCCGCATACGTTGTTCAAGGTTTATCCCGTGAGCGGCGGCCGTGCTGTTTTGGCCGAAGACGTCGCGGCGATCGATGAGCGCCGCGAGGTGCTTGCTGCAACGCAGGAGCGCTTGCGGCGCAGCAATGCCGTGCTTGAGCGCGAGGCCGAGGTGCAGCGCGAGATGTGGCGATTGCGCAGCGAGCGCGAGCTGTTCGTCGAAATCGAGAAGTCCCTCGAAAGTAAAACGCGCCGCATCCAAATGCTGCTCGATAGCCTTCCCGACTCCAATGCCCCAGATTCCATTGCGCGTCGTCGCGAGATGCTCGTTGAGGTCAAGCTGCTCGTCGCCTACTGCAAGCGCAAGGGCGCGCTCGTTCTTGCCGAGAAAAGCGACCCCGAATTCAATCGCGAGCGATTGCAGCTTGTGTTCAACGAAACGGCGGCCGATTTGCGCTCGATCGGCGTCGAATGCGCGGCGCTCGTGCAAACCAATACGCCGCTGCCGGCTTCGGTGGTAAGCGTGCTCTATGATTGCCTGTACGATTTCGCGACCGTCGCGAACGCGGCCAGCGATGCCGTGCTCATGCTGTTCGTCCAGCAAGATGAGCGGCGCGTCCAGCTGCGCGCAATGCTCGACTCGAGCGATGCTGAAAGCGAGCGCATGGCTGCCACGTTTGACGAACTGCGTGCCAGCCTCGAAAAGCATAGGGTTGAATATTCCATCGAGACCGATTCTTCGTCGGCGTCGCTTGTCGCGTATGTCCCCCTTCCGACGAAAGGGGGCAAATAATGGGCGTTCTTTCGCATATGCCCCTCGTTGTGCTGCTCGCGCTCATGTCGGTGTTTTTCCTTGCCGCTTTCACGCAAGCGGTGCATGCATTGTTTATCGCTACGCGGCGTGAAGTGTCGCCTGCCAGGGTGATTTTCGCCTACGAGATGCTGATCGTCGTGCATCTCGCGCTCGTCTGCTGCACGGCGAATTCGGCTTCGCGAGGGTTCATCGTTTTGCTGGCGCAGTTTCGTCCCTATGCGTTTCCGCTCGACGCGCTTTTGTGGGTGAACCTCGCGATAGCTGCGTTCGGCTTGGCTCTCGCGATTGCGAAGCGCAGGCCTGTTATGACGTTGGAAATCGTTCTTATCGCGTTGTGCACGCCGCCCATTATTTCCCTTTTGGGCGACAATTGCGTGTACCTCTTCATTCTCGACGCCGCGTTTTTCCTCTTCCGAACGAGTGCCGGCCTCGTGCTCGATATTCGCCATGTATCCGATTCGATCACGCAGCTTTCGCTCATCGGCGCGCTCGATAATTTGCCTGAAGGCTTGGTGTGGGCGAATGGAAATGGCCGTATCCAGTACATGAACGATGCCATGCGCGCCGATTTGGCTTCGCTCGGCTTCGCTACCGATCTTTCCGAGACGAGTGGTTTATGGACCGACCTTGGCGATATGGCGCGTGAAAAGAGTGGCAAGGTGCTGCCCGAGGGTATTCGACTCGAGGTTTCGCCGGATAAAACATGCCTGTTCATGCGCGACAAGGTGAGCTTGCGTGGTGTGAGGTGCCGCCGTTTGGTCGCTGTCGACGTGACGGGCGAGGAGGCCTTGAACAGAGAGCTTGAAGAGGCGAATAGCCTGCTTCGAATGGCGAACGATGAGCTGCGCGAATCGCTTGCGCATGTGCAAAGCGTCGCCCAGGACGAGGCCATTGTTCGCATGAAAGCACGCGTGCACGATACCATTGGCCAGAGGCTCTCTATTCTGCATCGCTTCCTTGAGGCGGAAAATCCCACGCCTGAAGCGTTGGGCGAGGTAAAGCGCCTCGCTGGCAGCATTGTCGACGATTTGTCTGAACCGGAAACGCCCGATCGCGCATCGCAGCTCGATTCCATCGTGGGCGCCTTCGCGCTCATCGGCATTGAGGTATGCGTGAAGGGCTCGTTGCCGGAAGACGATGATGCCGCGAGCGTTTTCGTGAATATCGTGCGAGAGGCTGCCACCAACGCGGCGAAGCATGCTCAGGCAAAGCATGTGGACGTGAATATTTCCCGCATTGGCAATGTGACGTTGCTGCGCGTCGTGAACGACGGCATGCCCGCACCGGCGAATTTGCGCATGGGTTGCGGCATTCCCGGCATGCGTCGCGCGGCGGAAGCCATCGGCGGCACGTTCGACGTTTCCTCAAATGACCCGTTCACTATCGAGGTTCACCTGGAGCGCCCCGAAAGTGCGCATGCGCCAAGCGTTCGCGCCGTCTACGAGAAGGAGTTGTCATGATCAGGCTCATGATTGTCGAGGACCAAGCCATGTTGCGCGATTCGCTCGCGTGCACCATAAATACGCAAAGCGATATGGAAGTGGTTGCTTCGCTGGGCGACGCCGCCGAAGCCCTGGAGGCCCTTGAACGCAGCGGCGCGACATGCGCGCTGCTCGATGTGTGCACCGAAAACGACTCGAGCGGTATTGTCGCGGCGCGCAAGATCAAGGAAGCGCATCCCGAAGTGAAGGTCGTGATTATGACGGGCATGCCCGAAATCACGTTCGTTGAGCAAGCGCGCACGGCGGGCGTGGACAGCTTCGTCTATAAAAATGTGGGCACCACCGAGCTTTTGGGCATCATTCGCTCGACGGTCGAGGGATATTCCACCTTCCCCTTGGCGCAGCAAAGCATTTTCTCCGACGCGGCGCAGCTCACCGATACCGAGCTTGCGATTTTGCGTTTGGTGTGCGAAACGAAGACGCGCAAAGAAATTGCCACTGAGCTGTATTTGAGCGAGGGAACCGTGAAGCGCCATATTTCCGAGATTCTCGCTAAAACCGGATACGACAATATCTTGCGCCTTGCGGTGCATGCCGTATCGACGGGCCTCATCGTTCCGAGCATGACGAAGGGCGCCAATGGGGAATAGCCGCCATGGCATTCGATAAATCCCAGCTCAATCGCATGTTTTGTGCGCTCGATTCTGAAATGTGCCGAAGTGGGTGCGCGCCTACCGCATAATCGACCCAACCTTAGAGACAAACGTCCATGCCCCGCCGCCTTCCTTGGGCCGCGGGGCACTTCTTTCTGCGCGCAATGCGGGGCATCATGGAATCAGAAAGAACGACATTGAATCTGCCAACACGAGTGACGGGAGGCTTCCGATGGGACTTTTCGGAAAGATGTTCGAGAAGAAGAACTGCGACATCTGCGGCGGTGAGATCGGCCTTTTGGGCAACAAAAAGCTTGAAGACGGCAACCTTTGCAAGGAATGCGCGTCGAAGCTTTCGCCGTGGTTCTCTGATCGTCGCCGCTCTACGGTCGATCAGATTCGCGAGCAGCTCGACTGGCGCGAGGCCAACCAACAGCGCGTTGCGCAGTTTAACCCCACGCGCACGCTCGGCAACGACATGAAGGTGATTCTCGACGAGGATGCCGGCCGCTTCATTGTGACGCGCAGCTCGCGCTGGCGTGAGGCGAACCCCGACGTGCTCGATTTTTCGCAGGTCACCGGCTGCGATACCGAGATTCGTGAGTCGCGTACCGAGCTGCATTGGAAAGATTCCGACGGCGAAGAGCACGATTACGATCCGCCGCGTTACGACGTCGATTACGACATGTATCTCACCATCCACGTGAATGTGCCGTATTACGACGGCATCACGTTCAAGGTGAATGGGTCGCGCATCGAGGAGCGCAATTCGGTCGAATATCGCGAGGCCGAGCGACAGGCGAACGAAATTCGAGCCGCGCTCACCGAACTTCGCGAGACCACGCGCGAAGCCGCCGCTGCCGCTTCGGCTCCCAAGGTTGCACGCACGTGCCCCTTCTGCGGAGCCACCACCACGCCGGATGCTTCTGGGCGCTGCGAATACTGTGGCGGCGCCATGGGTGCATAAGCTACAAGGGGAGGAATCCAAGAAAGGAAGTGGAGCAATGAAACGTACCACGAAAATCGCAATCGCAATTGCTGCCGTATTCGCGCTGTGCCTGGGCCTTGCTGGCTGCGGTGGCGGTGATGGCGCCGACTACACCAAGAACTTCACGGGCGATTGGAAACTTTCTGGTATGACCGAGAACGGCGAGGCGATGAGCGGAGACGACATCGCGTTTATGGAGAGCTTCGGTATGACGGTGACCCTCACGCTCAATGAAGACGGCACCGGTTCGCTCGTCATGTTCGACGAGGCTATGGACGTTTCTTGGGAGCCGAAGAGCGCGACTGAGCTCGATGTGACCATCGACGGCGATACTACGACCGGCAAGCTTGCTGACGACACCATCACGCTGGAAGCGGGCGGTGACTCTATGTCCTTCGTACGCGTCGAGGCCGATGCGGGCAAATAGCCGATTGCAAAACGCCAATTGAATATCGAATCGAAGGAGCTTGTGGCCGATTGGCCGCAAGCTCCTTTCGTTTTGCTTGGACTCATATTGCAGCCGGCTCGTTTTTCGGTAGGCGTAGATGCGCTGCTGCTTACGGGGCGACTTTGGGTCGAGTGGGTCGTGTCGGGGGCTTATTTTGGGCCAACGGGGAGTGATGGGGTGGGGCGTTTTGCGCGACCCTGTTTTCGAGGCGAGAAAGGAGTTCTCATGGCTGTTGAATCGGTGAACTACCAATGCCCCGCATGTGGTGGACCCCTGCATTTTTCTGAGCCGAAAGGCCTCATGGTCTGCGACTACTGTGAAAGTTCTTTTGAAGTTGCGCAAATTGAGGCGCACTATGCCGCCAAGCAGTCTAAGGCCGATGCGTCGGCGGTGGCCGCAGCCGAGCGTGCGGCTTCCGGCGAGATGAGCGCGTTTGAGGCCATGGGCGCAGCCGGCGGCGTTGCGGTGGCCTTGACCGATGATGTGCTGAATGCCGCTGCCGCGACAAGCGGCCACGCAAGCGAGGGTGACGAGGCCATTGCGTCGTTTCTCTCGCGCGCCTCGTGGAACGAAGGCGAGCGCGACGGTTTGCGGTCGATGACATGCTCGTCGTGCGGCGCGGAGATTACGTGCGATGCAACGACTGCGGTTTCGGAATGCCCATATTGCGGCAACCCCGCGCTGGCCCCGGGCGCGTTCGTCGACATGGCGCGCCCCGATGGTGTGGTGCCGTTCAAGCTCGACAAAGACGCCGCAGTTGCTGCGTTGAATGACTATTACAAGGGTAAAAAGTTCCTGCCAAAGAAATTTATCGCCGCGAACAAAGTCGAGCATATCCAGGGCGTATATGTGCCGTTCTGGCTTTACGATGGTTCGGTTGAAGGAAGTGGCACGTTTGAGTGCCGCAATGAGCGCACCTATCGCTCGGGTGATGAGGAAGTAACGCGTACGACGGTCTACGAGGCCTATCGTGTGGGTGATTTGGATTTCGAGCGAGTTCCCGTTGACGGTTCGGCGAAAATGCCCGACGGGCACATGGATGCGATCGAGCCGTACGATTTCGACGAGATGAAACCTTTCTCGGTCGCGTATTTGCCGGGCTATGTTGCCGAGCGCTATGACGAAGATTCGAAAGTGTGTTCCAACCGCGCCGAAGAACGCATGCGCCATTCCTTCGAGCGCGATTTGCGTGCAACGATTACGGGTTACGATTACGTCGATACAGGAATCGTGCACTCCACGACGCAGATGACGGGTTGCATGCAGGCGCTTCTTCCGGTGTGGATGCTGCATACCACGTGGGAGGGCAATGACTACCTGTTCGCCATGAATGGACAAACAGGCCGATTCGTTGGCGATTTGCCCGTTGCAAAGTTCAAGGTTGCGGCGTGGTTCTTCGGTATTTTCGTTGCGCTTGCCGCCGTGCTGTTCGGCCTCGATATGGGCGTGTTCCAATTCGATGACACCCTGGCGAGCGTATTCGTGGATGGCGTGATCCCTGCAGTGGTTGCGGCGTTTGTGTGTATCGTTTTCTACAATCAAATGAAAACCGCCGAAGTGGCGAGCGATGCCCAGGCCTATCGATCGTTTGAGGGGTTGAATCTTACCGGCGAAAGCGAGCATTTCGTGCGTGAATACGAGACGCGCCGCCGCATCGAGAAGAACGACGATTAGCCAAACCCAGCAATGAGCGAAACCCAAGGTTTCAAGTCGAACATATGTCGCGGCGGCTTTCAGTCACCGCGACATATTGCCTGTTGGGCATTTTATTGGTTTGGCGTCGTAAAGGGCTTAGCGATTGGATTCGCTCGGGTTGCGGTTCGAGCTTCGCAAACATAGCTGCGTCCAGTTTCGAGGTATTGCTCATCATCCAGCGTAAAAGAAAAGTGCAAATAGTGACAAAAGTTGTGAATTCGGGGGCTTCAAAGGGCCCTTTTTTGGCGAAATAGGACGTTGTGAGTCCAACCGCCTTTCGTGGATTCCGTATCGACCATTCGTGACCTGGGGTTACTCGTTTGCACAGAAAAGCCTCCTCGGTTTTATGCCCCCGAATTCGCAACTTTTGTCACTTTTAAGCAAATCGTTTTACGCTGGCGGGCTTTAGCCCATGTTGCTTCGCGCAGCCGTGAGACGTTTCGTGTCCACAAGTTTCGGGTGCGCTTCTCGTTTGAGTCGGTCGGCCTGCCTTGGTTGCGTTCGCTCCGAACTGTCATTGAATTGCGGGGGATTGATAAGTGCTGCTGCTTGTTTGGGCAGATCTTTATGTTTCTTTCTTTTCTAAAGTGTAACGTGGCTGCTACCGTCTCGACAAAAGGCACTATCGCGCGATATAGTGCTTGAGCGCCTTAGTTCGACCGTATACCCGTTTGTCTAGAGAATTCGTTCGTCAGGCTCGGTATACTGGAGGCGTCATTCTGGGGGTTTCGGAATGTAAATATGTTTGTAAGCGGGCGTCGGGTCCGCGTGAGGCAGCGCGCATCCGACGGCCGCTTTCATGCTGCCGTGCATGTGCGCGGCCTTATAGGGAAAGTGAGAGGTGAAGCATGCCTGGTTTGCAATTGATGGATACCACCATTCGCGACGGCCAGCAGAGCTTGTGGGCTACCCGTATGTCGCTTGGCGACATGCTGCCCATCTTGCCGAAGATGGACAAAGTAGGGTATTGGGCCGTTGAGGCGTGGGGCGGTGCGACGTTCGACACGTGTCTGCGTTTTCTTGACGAGAACCCGTGGGAGCGTCTGCGTTCCATCAAGGCACATATGCCCAACACCGATTTGGCCATGCTGTCGCGCGGCCAGAACCTGGTAGGTTACAAGCATTATTCCAAGGACATCGTGAACCGTTTCATCGCATGCGCGAAAAAAGACGGCATTCAGGTGTTCCGCGTGTTCGACGCTCTGAACGACATTCGCAACGTCGTCGACAACGCTGAGGCTATTAAGGCGTGCGGCGGCTGGTTCGAGGGCGCTATCTCTTACACCGTATCGCCCGTGCATACGCTCGATGGCTTTTTGGAGTACGCCCAGAAACTGAAGGACTTGGGCGCCGACTCCATCGCCATCAAAGACATGGCGGGCTTGCTTACTCCGTATCGCACCGAGCGCCTGGTGAAGGCGTTCAACGCCGAAATTGGCCTGCCTGTGCACGTGCATACGCACTATGTTGGCGGTATGGCCCCCATGAATATCATCAAAGCGGCAGAAGCGGGTGCAGCGATTTGCGACACCGCGAGCGCGCCGCTTGCGTTCGGCAACTCCCACCCCGCGGTCGAGACGATCGTTGCTGCTCTGCAGGAAAGCCGTTACGACACGGGCTATGATTTGGAGCTGCTGTTCGAGATTGCCGAGTATTGGGAAGAAGTGCGCAAGCGCGGCCACTATAACCGCGGCGTCTCTTCGCTCACTCATATGAAGGTGTACTCCCACCAGATTCCTGGCGGCATGATGTCAAACCTCATGGGCCAGCTTGAGATTCAGAAGGCGACCGATCGCCTTGACGAAGTTATTCGCGAGATTCCGCGCGTGCGTGCCGAGGTCGGCTTCCCACCGCTCGTGACGCCTATGAGCCAAATTGTTGGCACGCAGGCCGTGTTCAACGTGCTTACCGGCTCGCGCTGGAGCGTTGTTTCCAAGGAAATGAAAGACTACCTGTGCGGCTACTACGGCAAGGCGCCGGGCCCCATCGATCCTGCGATCTATCAGAAGGTTGTCGGCAATTCCGAAGTGCTGTCGCCCGATGTTTCGCCCGCGTCGCTGAACACCACGACGTTCGACGAGCTCGCCGAGGAAATCGGCGATTTGGCGAAGAGCGAAGAAGACGTGCTCATGTATGCCTTGTTCCCGAACGAGGCGCGCACGTTCCTCTCGAAGCACCGCGCAACCGAGAAAGTTGAATTCTTGCTGGAGAACGAATCCAGCCTTACCAAGGAGGACGATTACGTGGATATCAACCAGATTCGCGAATTGCTGAAAGTCGTTGAAGAGTCGGGCGTCGGCGAGATTTCCGTCGAGGAAGACGGCATGCGCATCAATGTCCGCATGCCTGGTTCCGTGCCCGCGGCCGCCGCTCCCGTTGCTGCGGCTCCCGCTGCCGCCGCTGCCCCGGTC
>ERZ824473.792-NODE-792-length-51877-cov-4.894871_pt1 | contig 51877 bp, 31 predicted proteins | sample MGYA00519874_ERZ824473 | MGnify/ENA primary metagenome ERZ824473 (study PRJEB31778, sample SAMEA3449151) | human gut metagenome | biome: human gut; feature: human-associated habitat; material: faeces | place: United Kingdom | collected 2010/2012 ... | reverse complement strand
AAATACGAAACTTTTCTCATATATCCTGTAATCCGTCTCTTTTTTGTATCTTTGCCGCCTCAAACTAATAGGTATGACAGGACAAAAGACACCCACTGCGCTGGGTACGGAAAAGATTGGGAAGCTTTTAATGCAGTATGCCATTCCGGCAATTATCGCCATGACGGCATCTTCTCTATATAATATGGTGGACAGTATTTTCATCGGTCACGGGGTAGGGGCAATGGCTATCTCCGGATTGGCGCTGACCTTTCCGCTGATGAATCTCGCTGCCGCTTTCGGCTCGCTGGTCGGTGTGGGAGCGGCTACATTGGTTTCGGTGAAACTGGGACAAAAAGATTACGACACCGCACAACGGGTACTCGGCAATGTGCTGGTACTGAATATTATCATCGGACTTGCCTTTACGGTTGTCACACTGATATTTCTCGACCCTATTCTTTATTTCTTCGGTGGTAGTGACGCCACGGTAGGCTATGCCCGTGATTATATGGTCGTTATCTTATTGGGTAACGTCGTCACCCACCTTTATTTAGGTCTGAATGCCGTACTCCGTTCGGCGGGGCATCCGCAGAAAGCGATGGTTGCCACAATTGCCACGGTGGTGATTAATACGATACTCGACCCTGTTTTTATCTATGGCTTCGGCTGGGGAATACAAGGGGCGGCAATCGCTACCATTACCGCACAGGTCATCGCATTGGCATGGCAGTTCAAGCTATTCTCTAACAAAGAAGAACTGCTGCACTTCCATAAAGGAATTTTCCGGTTGAAGAAGAAAATCGTAGTCGATTCTTTAGCAATCGGTATGGCGCCTTTCCTTATGAATCTGGCAGCCTGTTTCATCGTTATTCTTATCAATCAAGGTTTGCAGCATCACGGTGGTGACTTGGCTATCGGAGCGTTCGGTATTGTCAACCGATTGGTATTCCTCTTTGTCATGATTGTAATGGGACTGAACCAGGGTATGCAGCCGATCGCCGGTTACAACTATGGAGCCAAGCAATATCCGCGTGTGACAAAAGTCTTGAAAATAACTATTTATGCAGCAACCATTGTTACCACTACAGGCTTCCTGATGGGAATGTTTATTCCCCGGCTAGCAGTCTCGATTTTTACGACACACGAAGAACTGGTACGCATTTCTGCCAAAGGGCTGCGTATTGTTGTGATGTTCTTTCCTATTGTGGGTTTCCAAATGGTGACTTCCAACTTCTTCCAGAGTATCGGCATGGCGAGCAAGGCGATATTTTTGTCTGTCTCCCGCCAGGTTCTTATCCTGATACCTTGTCTGCTGATTCTTCCACAGTTCTACGGACAACTGGGAGTCTGGATAAGTATGCCGATTTCCGATCTTATAGCAAGCTTGATTGCCGGGACAATGCTTTGGTGGCAGTTCAAGCAATTCAGGAAAGTGTCTGTCTGACGGGCTTGTTGCGATACTCCTTGGGAGAGATGCCGACATACACCCTTCACTCATAGATGTATCTTCCGGAGTTATTATAACATAATTGAATGGCATCAGTGGCTCCATGTATCTTTTCGTTTCAAATGGGTTTCACTGCAAATTAACAAACAAATAGCTACAAATAACAAACTATTCCGGCTTTTTATCTCCGATAACCTACAAATAGAACAATATTTCGTCTATATCAACCTTTCCCCACTTGTTTGCTTGGGATACTTTTGTAATAACTAAATAACAAATGAAAATATGAGACGATTAAACTTCTTATTGACAGGACTTCTTGCAGTTTTGCTGGCGTCATGCAATCAGCGTGCGCAGAATATAGAAAATAAGCCGGCAGTGAAGATTGATACCGTACTTTCTGCTGACAAACAGACTGCCTTGCAGTTTCCCGGACGGGTGAAAGCGGCTCAGGACATAAGCCTGGCATTCCGGGTGAGCGGAACTATCCAGCGTATGTATGTGAATGACGGTGCTTATGTGCGCAAAGGACAACTGCTTGCCGAACTTGATCCTACAGATTATCAGATTCAACTGGATGCGGCGGAAGCCGAATACCAGCGTGTCAAGGCGGAAGCGGAGCGCGTAATGGCTCTTTATAAGGAAAATGTAACCACTCCCGACGCAAACGACAAAGCCGTGTACGGACTGAGGCAGATTACCGCCAAATACAACCATGCTAAGGACCAGTTGGAATATACCCGCCTGTATGCCCCTTTCAGCGGATATGTACAGAAACGCCTTTTCGACTCCCATGAGACGGTGGCTGCCGGAATGCCTGTCGTTTCCGTAATCAGCGAGGGAACGCCGGAAGTGGAGATTAATCTTCCGGCAGTGGAATATATCCGTCGCCGGCAGTTTACCCGCTATTATTGTACATTCGATGTATATCCGCAGCAGAGATATGTGCTGGATTTGATTAGCGTCACTCCCAAAGCGAATGCCAACCAGCTCTATACCATGCGCCTTCAATTGAAAAGCGGAGACAAGCAGGCGGTTCCTTCTCCTGGGATGAATACAATGGTCACTATCGAATGTGCCGAAGGGGAAATGCGTAACCTGTCCGTTCCCGGCGGAGCGATTCTCCGTCAGAACGGGAATACGGGTGTCTTTCTTTATAATCCGTCCGATAAAACGATTCGTCGTTGCGATGTGACCGTTACTCGCTTGCTTAGTGACGGCAGATGCCTTATAGTTTCGGACGAAGTGAAACCGGGTGACTTGATTGTTGTCTCGGGAGTGCATCATGTGAAAGATGGGCAACAGGTGGAACCTCTTCTTCCGGCTGCCGAAACGAATGTGGGAGGACTGCTATGATAGATATTAGTAAATGGGCATTTGAGAACAAGAAGTTAATCTACTTCCTGATTGCTGTACTGATTGTGGGTGGAGCTTATTCCAGCTACGAGATGAGTAAACTGGAAGACCCTGAAATAACGGTAAAGCTCGCCATGGTGGTTACTACCTATCCCGGTGCATCCGCGCATCAGGTGGAACTGGAAGTGACGGATGTACTCGAAAAGAATATCCGTTCTATGGGGAATATAGATAATGTGGAAAGCTATTCCTACAACGACCTCTCCCTGATTCAGGTAGAACTGAAAACGACTGTCAAGGAAACCGACGTGGAACAGTGCTGGGACTTGCTGCGCCGTAAAGTGGCGAACGCACAGGCGGAACTTCCTGAAGGTGCCAGCCCTTCTATCGTGAAAGATGATTTCGGTAATGTCTACGGAATGTTTTTTGCCTTGACGGGCGACGGACTTTCTGACAGGGAACTCTCCGACTATTCCGAATTAATCAAACGTGAAGTCAGCGAATTGGACGGTGTGGAACGCGTCGATTTATACGGCAACCGTCCGGAATGTATCAACATCTCCCTATTGCAAGACCGAATGGCCAACTTGGGTGTGAAACCTGCCGAAGTGCTTGCCACCCTGAACGGACAGAATAAAACAACCTATACCGGCTATTACGACAACGGTGACAGCCGTATCCGGGTCACGGTCAGCGATAAATTCAAGACGGTGGAAGACATCGGACGTATGCTGATTCAGGGACACGATGCCGACCAGCTGCGTCTGAGCGACATCGCCCGCATTGAAAAAGACTATGAAGACCCCACCCGTAACGAATTGTTCTATGACCGTCAGCGTGCCATGGGAATCATGGTTGCCGCCTCTCCCGATGCCGATATTATCAAAGTCGGCAAACGGGTGGAGCAGAAACTTGAACAACTGAAAGCCGAACGCCTGCCGGCAGGAATGGAATGCCACAAGGTATTCTATCAGCCCGAACGTGTCGGAAGTTCTTTGGGGACATTTATCCTGAATCTGATAGAATCCGTGATTATTGTAGTTGTCATCCTGATGATTGCAATGGGATTCAAGAGCGGGGTGATTATCGGTATCAGTCTGGTAGTGACAGTGTTCGGCACTTTCCTGTTTTTGTATTTTATGGACGGCACGATGCAGCGTGTATCTTTGGCATCCTTTGTACTTGCCATGGGAATGTTGGTGGATAATGCGATTGTCATTATAGACGGTATTCTGGTTGATTTGAAAGCCGGAAAGAGCCGCATGGAAGCCATGACCGCTATCGGGCGGCAGACGGCAATGCCTCTGCTCGGCGCTACCCTGATTGCTATTATCGCTTTCCTTCCTATATTCATGTCTCCCGATACGGCAGGAGTCTACACGCGCGACTTGTTTATTGTGTTGGCGGTCTCCCTGCTGCTTAGTTGGGTACTCGCCTTGGTGCACGTCCCGTTAATGGCGAACCGGATTCTGCATCCGGACGTATCCGCAGCTACTGCCACTACCGGAAAGCGGGTGTACGAAGGAAAAATATATGCAGTGCTGCGTTCATTATTGAGATTCAGCCTGGCACATCGCTGGAGCTTTGTCTTTGCCATGATTGCCTTGGTGGTACTTTCGGGGTTTAGTTACCGGTTTATGAAGCAGGGTTTTTTCCCGGATATGGTCTACGACCAGCTATACATGGAATATAAACTTCCCGAAGGCATTAATTCCACACGGGTGGCACGCGACTTGGAAGAGATAGAGGCTTACTTGAAGAAACGTCCTGAAATCACGCACGTCACCACTTCTATCGGCGGGACGCCTGCCCGTTACAACTTGGTACGTAATATAGCCAACCCTTCTTTATCTTACGGTGAACTGATAATCGACTTTACTTCACCCGATGCACTGGTCGACAACATGGCAGAGATTCAACAGTATCTTTCTTCCCATTATCCGGATGCCTATGTGAAGCTGAACCGCTATAACCTGATGTTCAAGAAATATCCTATCGAAGCGCAATTTACCGGTCCCGACCCTGCCGTGCTACATCAACTAGCAGACAGTGCCCGGAAAATCATGGAAAATTGCCCGGACGTCTGTCTGATTACCACCGACTGGGAACCGCAGGTTCCCGTCCTGACGATTGAATACGATCAGCCTACAGCACGTGCTATCGGACTGAGCCGAAATGACGTGAGTCTTTCCCTGCTCACGGCTACGAGTGGTATCCCGATTGGTTCTTTCTACGAAGGAATTCATAAGGATAACATCTACTTGCGCTGTCTTGACGAACATGGAAAACCTATTGAGAATCTGGATAACACGCAGATATTTTCTTCCCTTCCTTCCCTCAACGGCTTGTTGACACAGGAGATGATGATGAAGCTGAAAACGGGAACACTCTCTAAAGAGGAACTTGTGGAAACTTTAATGGGAACTACTCCGCTGAAACAAATCAGCAAGCGGATAGACGTGAAATGGGAAGACCCGGTTGTCCCCCGCTATAACGGGCAACGTAGCCAGCGCGTGCAATGTTCCCCTGTTCCGGGCGTGGAAACGGAGAAAGCCCGGCAGTCTATTGCCGGGCAGATTGAACGGATTCCGCTTCCTGACGGCTACAAGCTGCAATGGCAAGGCGAAAGAAATGCCAGCACGAAATCCATGCAGTATTTGTTCAAGAACTTCCCGTTTGCTATCATCCTGATGATTTCTATCTTGATTATGCTGTTCAAGGATTATCGGAAGCCGGTTATCATCTTCTGCACGATTCCTTTGGTATTTGTCGGTGTGGTAGCTGTAATGCTGCTGACCGGAAAGACGTTCAACTTTGTTGCTATCGTCGGTACACTGGGACTTATCGGTATGATTATCAAAAACGGTATTGTGCTGATGGATGAAATTACCCTGCAAATCAGTCAGGGAGTGGAACCGATAACGGCACTGATAGATAGTTCGCAGAGCCGTCTCCGTCCTGTGATGATGGCATCGCTCACTACCATTCTGGGAATGATTCCATTGTTGCCGGATGCCATGTTCGGCTCATTGGCGGCTTCCATTATGGGCGGACTGTTGTTCGGTACGCTGATTACTTTATTGTTTATTCCTATTTTGTATGCACTATTCTTTCATATAAAAAAGACAGACAAATGAAAAAAGAGATTCTTTCAGCCATTGGAATAATAGCGGGCATATTGTTCGGCACAACGCTTTCTCTTTCCGCACAAGAGAAACTAAGCCTGAAACAATGCCGCGAAATGGCGTTGAAATACAACAAGGAAATGGCTGCTGCCGACCGGCAGACAGAAGCAGCGCGGTTGATGTCCCTCAGCTATAAAGCCAATTTTTTCCCGAACTTTACCGCCAACGGAACAGGGATTTACAGCACTGCCGATGGAAGTCTCGGCATTCCGGGCGGTAATCTCCCTGTTTTCATGCCCAACCCCACTACGGGAGAACTGGTATCCAGCGGTTTCGCCTATTTCCCCGGGTTGAACCTGGATTATAAAGTAGGAACCGTTTATTCCGGCGGCATACAAATGGAACAGCCTCTCTATATGGGCGGCAAAATTCGTGCGGCCTATAAAATGTCTTTGCTGGGTAAAGAGATGGCTCACCTGAACGAAGCGCTGACTACCTCGGAAGTTCTTCTGAATACGGACAAAGCTTACGTCCAACTAGTGAAAGCCAAAGAAATGAAGAAAGTGGCCGAGAAATATCACGCTTTATTGACGGAACTGTCCCGGAACGTGAAAAGTGCCCACCAACATGGCATGAAACCTCAGAATGACGTATTGAAAGTGCAAGTGAAGCTCAACGACAGCGAACTTTCTTTGCGTAAGGCAGACAATGCCCTTCGCCTTGCTTCCATGAATCTTTGCCATTACATCGGACGTCCCTTGACAACGCAAATTGATATTTCCGATGACTTCCCCGAAGTGGAACAGGAGTGGAAAATCCAGGTTTCCGATATTACCGCCCGTCCGGAATATGGAATACTGAACAAACAAGTTGCTATCGCTGAGCAGGAAGTGAAGCTGAACCGTAGTGAATTGCTCCCTCGTATCGGCGTCAGAGGCAGCTACGACTATCTTCACGGGCTGGAAATCAACGACGAAACATTTATGAAAAAAGGAGCTTTCTCCGTTTTTTTGAATGTCTCCGTCCCCCTGTTTCATTTTGGTGAACGTACCAATAAGGTAAAATCCGCCAAAGCGAAACTCGAACAAACCCGTCTTGAACAAGAAAATGCCAGTGAAAAGATGTTGCTGGAATTAATACAGGCAGCCAATAACTTGGATGAGGCGCGTCTTGAAACGGAACTTTCCGATCGTTCACTGGAACAGGCGGAAGAAAATATGAAAGTCAGCGGCAAACAGTATGAGGTCGGACTGGAAACTCTCTCGGATTATTTGGAAGCGCAAATGCTCTGGCAACAGGCTTACCAGACACGTGTAGACGCTCATTTCCAATTGTATGTGAATTATATTGCTTATCTGAAAGCGGCGGGGCAACTGCATCCGACCGACTAATTGCTTCCTTCAAAAAACGATAGTGTTTTTCTCAAAGTATTCTCACCGTGATGAGAACTTTTTCTCATCACGGTGAGAACTTTTTCTCATAGTAATGAGTATTTATTCTCACTATGGTGAGAATAACCCTTTGTCAGAACATACCGGAACAGCGATTTACCAGTCGTATTTATCAATATACCGGTCAAATTCGGGTTTGGTTTTAATACCATGTTTCAAAAAGATAGCCGCAATCTGTTCTTGCTCGCAAGGATGTAGCAAGCGTTTTTTGTTGCGGATACGGTAATACATACTACGCCCCATTAACGTATACAGTTCTCTACGTATGGCAACAGCAGTAGAATATGATATATTGTCTAGCAAATGATCTATACCGGAAGCAAAGTGTGAAGTGCAGAATGGCTTGAAATAATCACATTTGTTTTCGTTTCCTGCTATGTGAAGTGGATTGACTGCCGTGTAATAAGGGATTTCTTGCGGAATAGATAATGTAGCTTGATAACGGAGGCATTTGTTACGACGCGGACATTGTTTGTTGTTGCAGTATAGAAAAGTTTTGGGCACATCCTTGTAATTGATTTTTTCATTCATGGCTTTAATCGTTTGTATATGAGTTGTTGTTTCTTTCTGTTATTTTGTTTTGTATACAAAACAGAAACTATACGAGTAGAGAGGGATAACTATTGGGAGGGTAGTTATTATCTTTCCGCTTCAATAGTGTATGTAAAACTGTCGGCTCTATAATAACCGATATTGTATTCAATGGGCATGTTGTTTACATCGTATACAAAACGTTTCCTTATTAATATAGGATCATTGGCATTAATTTCTAACTTTTCGGCTATAAATTCTCCGGCCAGGCGGGCAGAAATCTCCTCTTTACTTGTTTTAACAGTAATATTATATTGTGTTTCTAATAATTCATAAAGCGGGCGGGTGAAGTCTTCGTCTCCTGTCATCGGGATAGTCGGATTGAAGTATGAGATAAAGTAAACAAAAGGATATTCCTTGTTTCCTCTTACTCTTTCCAAAACAATGCATCGTTCCGTGTCGGAATAAGGAACTGTATTGAAGAAATTGGCAATTTCTTCCGTTGGTTTCTTCCTGCTAATATGTAATTCGAAATTGCGAATCTCAATTCCTAACATTTTCATTTCTTGTGAGAAACTGAGCCAATTTTTGATGCCGCCTACAATTCCTTTTTTAGCAACTTTTGTACCTACTCCTTTTTTTCTAATGAGTAGTCCTTCCATCACTAATGTATTAATAGCTTGGCGTAATGTGTTCCTTGATATATTTAAATGTTCAGACATTTCGGTTTCGCTGGGAAGTAACTTCCCATTCTTGTACTCATTCTCCTCTATGAGCCTTCTGAGAATTTCTTCTGCTTGAAGATGAAGAGGTTTACTGCTATTCGGGTCGATTTTCATACTCACTTTTTAATTATTGTGTGGCAAAAATAGCTTTTTTTGAAAAAATATCCAAGAATTTATTGATATAAAAAATAAAGTATTTATATTTGCACAAACATTTAAATGTTCATACATAGTATTAACTATAAAAACACATATTGCTTATGAAATGAAACTATAATGAAAAACAAAAGAGAGAAAACAAGAAGTTCTCTCTCTTTACGAATCTAAAAAGTGATTTCTTCAAAACTTCTACGATGAAAGAAATCAGCTTAATGTTTAAAATTAAAATCTTTAGATTAACTGCAAAGCTATGAAAAAAAATCAGTTAACAGCATTGAAAAACAAGTATTATTCAAATTGGACTCTTTCTTCAAAATGGAGAACGGGTGGTGTATCGTTCTTGTTATTGGTTGCTTCCGGTTTGCCAATGTTAGCTATGGAAGGACAGGACACGAATGTTGCTTATGAGATAACTCAACAAAATGTGGGGTTGGTGAAGGGTACAATAAAGGACGTCAATGGGGAACCATTGATTGGTGTAAACATCGTAATTAAGGGTTCATCGGTTGGAGCAATTACCGATTTGGACGGAAATTTCTCATTGAAAGCTAAAAAAGGAGATGTATTAGTGGTTTCTTATACAGGATATGCCACGCAGGAAATAACGGTACAGAATAATAAGCCGATACATATTATACTGAAAGAAGACTTGACGGAATTAAGTGAGGTTGTAGTTACTGCTTTAGGTATTAAGAAAGAAACCAAAGCATTGACTTATAATGTACAAGAACTGAAACCTGCAGATTTGGTAACAGTGAAAGATGCCAACTTTATGAACTCATTGGCAGGTAAGGTGGCAGGTGTATCTATTAATACCAGTTCTTCAGGCGCAGGCGGTGGCGCCAGAGTTGTAATGCGTGGTACTAAATCTATTTCCGGTAATAATAATGCATTGTATGTGGTAGATGGTATTCCATTGCCGCAGTTATCCGGGCAACAACCATCTGATTTGTATACGGGTATGGGGCAGACAGGTGATGGTATTGCGACATTGAATGCTGATGATATTGAAAGTATGTCGGTCTTGACTGGTGCTGCCGCAGCAGCTCTTTATGGTAGTGACGCTGCCAATGGTGTGGTTATGATTACTACTAAAAAAGGGAAAGCAGGCAAGGTGGCTGTCAGTGTGTCTAACAATACGACTTTCAATTCTCCTTTTGTAATGCCGGAGTTTCAAAATACTTATGGTTCAGTGACAGGAGAATATTCCAGTTGGGGAGAAAAACTGGCTACTCCTACAAACTATGATCCGGAAAACTTTTTCCAGACTGGTTATAATGTGAGTAACTCTGTAAGTCTTTCTACAGGTACGGAAACTAGTCAGACGTATATTTCTCTCTCTTCTGTGAATGCACGCGGACTTATTCATAATAATAACATGAACCGTTACAATTTCTCATTTCGTAATACGGTTGACTTGTTGAAGAATCGTCTTCATTTTGATACTAGCTTTATGTACATGAATGTGGCTGAACAGAATATGTTAGCTCAGGGACAATATTTTAATCCGATTGTTCCGGTTTATCTGTTTCCGCGCGGTGATGATATGGTGAAGTATGAAACTTTTGAACGTTATAATGCTTCCCGTAACTTCAAAACACAGTATTGGCCTTATGGAGAACAAGGCATGATGATGCAAAATCCTTATTGGATTACTGAACGGGATATGTTTAACAATAATAAGAACCGTTATTTGGTAGGTTTGGGAGCTAAATTTGACATCACTGACTGGATGAATATTTCAGGTCGTGTAAAATATGACGGAACAGATGAGGTAAGAACTAAGAAGTACGGGGCTTCTACATCTTTGTTGTTTACAGGAGGTAGTGATACAGGAGCTTATTATAAAGCGGATGTTAAAACTACACAGTGGTATGCTGACGCTATGTTGAATATTGACAAATATATCGGTGATTTTTCTATCACGGCTACTTTGGGTGCAAGTTTACGTGATATTCATTATGATTTTTCAGAAGTGGGAGGTCCATTGCAAAGTGTGCCTAATAGCTTTACTTTCAGTAATTTGAAAACAACAGGAATACGCTTGCAACAGAATGGTAATCATGATCAAACCCAGGCCGTTTTCGCTACAGCACAAGTTGGTTATAAAAGTATGGTTTATTTGGACTTGACAGGACGTATAGATTGGGCAAGTGCATTGGCTGGTACAGATACGAAATGCATTCCTTACCCTTCGGTGGGACTTTCCGGTATTTTGACAGAATTGTTACCTGTTAAATCCGATATACTTTCTTTTTTGAAAGTTCGTGCTTCTTATAGTGAGGTAGGTAATGCTCCTATGCGTTTTATCCCTATGAATACATATAAAATTCAAAATGGTTACCCCCAAACTACAACTTATTTGACAGCCAAAAATTTAAAGCCGGAGCGTACTAAATCTTATGAGTTGGGCGTGAACGCGAAGTTGTTTGGCAGTAAACTCAATATCGACCTTACCCTTTATAAATCATCTACATACGATCAGTTGTTTAATCCCTCCGTTTCAGTAGGATCGGGCTATAGCAGTTATTATGTAAATGCAGGTCGTATTGATAATAAAGGAATAGAATTAAGTGTTGGTCTTAATCAGCCTTTAGGACCTGTAAATTGGAGTAGTAATTTTACTTATTCTATCAACCGGAATAAAATAAAGCAACTGTTACCTCCTACCGAAACTCCTCTTGGTTCTGTCGTTTCTATGAATGAGATGAATATGGGAGGAACAGACGGTTATCGTATGGTGTTGAAAGAAGGTGGACAAATGGGAGATATCTATGTGAATACACTGAAAACAGATGAACATGGATTTATAAAAGTGAATATAGTTGACCGGACAGTCAGTGCCGATCCTGATAATTTTGTTCGTGCAGGAAATGCCAATCCTGATTATATGATGGGATGGCGTAACAATTTTGAGTGGAAAGGACTAACACTCGGTTTTCTTATCAACGCTCGTTTTGGTGGTGTAGGGGTTTCATCCACACAGGCTAAGTTGGACTTCTTCGGAGCTTCAAAAGCATCTGCAGATGCGCGTGATAATGGTGGTGTATTAGTAAATGGACAACGTATTCCGGCCAAAGAATATTATGAAGTTGCCGGTGGTGGTAACTCCGGTATCGGGTCTATGTATGTATATGATGCTACAAACATCCGATTGGCTGAACTTTCGTTGGGGTATAATATTCCGATAAATAGATGGGTGAAATGGATACAAGGAGCACAGGTTTCATTGATAGGACGCAATTTAATAATGTTTTATAATAAAGCACCTTATGACCCTGAGTTGACAGCTAGTACGGGAACCTATTTCCAGGGAATTGACTATTTCATGCAACCTAGTACGCGTAATATCGGTTTCTCCGTAAAACTTGATTTTTAATACGAACTAATACAGAACATAAAACAAAAATATGAAAACATACAAATTATTTCGACAGGTTTGTTTGCTTGGTGTGTCAGCTTTGATAGCAACGGGGTGTACCGGAAATTTTGACGACTGGAATACCAATCCGCATGAAGCTACTCCAGAACAAATGGGGATGGATAATCTTTATACCGGCACCTATTTTGTGCAAATGCAAAAAAATAATTTTGTAATTGAGCAATTATCCGGTGGTGGAGGTGTTGGTGCTGAAACTTATCAGATTATCCAGAATCTGGCAGGTGATTCGTTTGCAGGATATACTGGAGCTACTGAAATTTGGTATGGTAACTCAAATTTCTTGACTTATAATATGTTTGTGGATTGGAGAAACACAGCTTTCAGAACGGCTTTTGTTTCTGTTATGCCTGCTTGGCAAGCGATGGTGGCTAAGGCGATCGAACTTGAACAGCCCCATGTTGTGGCTTTGGCAACTATTGTGAAAGTGGCTGCCATGCATCGTATTACTGATATGTATGGTCCTCTGCCTTACACTAAATTTGGAAATGGCGTGGTTGCGGTTCCGTATGACAGTCAAAAGGATATTTATACTAAATTCTTTGAAGAATTGGATGAGTCTATAGAACAGTTGACTGATTTTTATAACAAAAATAATACAGCCACAATTCTGGAGAAATATGATTTTATCTATGGTGGTAATGTGAAGCAGTGGATTAAATTTGCCAATACATTGAAGCTTCGTCTTGCAATGCGTATCCGTTATACTGATTACAATGTGGCTGGCAAGACTCCACAAATACTGGCAGAAGAAGCAGTTGCACATCCTGTTGGTGTAATGACTTCTACACAGGATGTAGCGCGATTAATGCATTCGGAGGATATGAGTTATCGTCATCCTTTATATGTAATAGGAGAGGGAGAATTTGATGATGCAAGTATGGGGGCAACGATGGATTCTTATTTGAATGGTTATAAAGATCCGCGTCGAAACGTTTATTTTAAAATGGCACCTACCGGTAAATATACAGGAGTAAGAACAGGCATAGCAATGGATGTTGCTAAATATGCAGGCAAAGATGCTCCTTTCTCTAAATTGAATTTTACCGCTAACAATGATTTGGTGTGGATGAATCCAGCAGAAGCTTATTTTTTACGCGCTGAAGGGGCTTTGCTTGGATGGAACATGAACGGTACTGCAAAAGAACTATACGAACAAGGTATACGCGTTTCGTTTGAATTAACCGGAGTTAGTGGTGTGGATGCTTATTTGCAAGATAATGAAAATGTTCCGCAACCTTATACAGACCCGGTAACCTCAGGTAATTCGGTCTCGGAAAATTCTTCATTGTTAGGAAAAGCTAAAATTCAGTGGCAAGAAGGAGTGGGACAAGAAGTTAATTTGGAACAAATCATTACTCAGAAATGGATTGCTATCTTTCCTGATGGACAAGAAGCATGGTCTGAGTTCCGCCGTACCGGTTATCCGAAAGTTTTCCCTGTTGTGAGGAATGAGAGTGGTGGAACTATAAATACTGATATTCAAGTACGCCGTATACCATTTCCGTCCACAGAATATAGCGATAATGCGGCGAATATGCCACAGGCAAAAGTTTTGTTAGGAGGAGATGACAATGGAGGTACCCGACTTTGGTGGGATAAAAAAAATAATAATTAAAAATGAATGATATGAATTTACGAGATAAATTAAAAAATTGCTTGCTTTTTCTGTCATTTGCAGGAGCATTGGTTTCGTGTAATACGGACATTGAAAATATGGAGATTCAGAAACCATATACTTATGATGATAAGTATTATGAAAATTTGAGAGAATACAAAAAATCTAATCATCAAGTATCTTATATGTGGTTTGCGGATTATACCACTTCTCTTAGTTTAGGTACTCGTTTTTTGGGATTACCGGATAGCTTAGATATTTGTAGTTTATGGTCTGGTATACCTTCAAAAGAAAGTATGCCGGAAGTATATGAAGAGATGCGCTTTATACAGAAAGTGAAAGGAACAAAAATTATATTTTGCACATTTCCTACAGTAGATAATAAACCGGAAATAGCTTCGTTACCCGAAGAACAAAGGGTAAAAGCTCTGGGAGATCAAATTCTGAATACAATCTATCAAAATGATTTGGATGGTGTTGATATGGATTATGAATTAAAGACCGACTGGATGGGCAAAGGTGATCATATGACGCAGCTTATCGAGTATTTGGGACAATATATTGGTCCTAAAGGAAAAGATCCTGAGAAGTTACTTATTGTTGATGTGACAATAGGAAAACAAATACCGGGTGGGTATGAGTATTTAAGCTATTTAGTGTCTCAATCTTATGGAGCGACTGCGGGAAGCATGTTGCAAACTTATTATAATTATGTAAGTGAAAAACTTAATTCGGAACGCTTTATCGTGACAGCTAATATGGGAGACTTTTATCAGACTGGTGGACAAAAGTTTGTGGAAACAAATGGAAATGATAAAAGTGTTTATGGAGGCCAGCTATACTCTTTGGAAGGGATGGCAAGGTGGAATCCGAGTGAGGGACCTAAAGGTGGTTTTGGAGCTTTTTATGGGCACCGTGACTATAATAATAATCCTCCTTATAAATATTTTCGTCGTGCTATTCAGCAGCAAAGTCCTGCTGTACATTAATGGATTAAAATAAATAGTATTATGCAGTGGTTAAAGAAAATATACAAAGAAACAATCTATATAGTTATGATACCTTTTTTATTATGTTCTTGTAATAATGAGGATAGCTATGATATTTATGGTGATACAGAATGTAAACTCTATTTTACAAATTCTTCTGTAGTGAAAACTTTTCAAATTGAACATACTTTGCTTGGCAGTAAAGGTGATCCAATAAATGTGAAATTGCCGATATCTTGTACACAAAAAGTATCTGAAGATGTATATGTTCAATTATCAATAGATAATTCTTATGTAGAAGAATATAATCGAAAGAATGGCACGTCTTATTCACCTGTATCGAAGGAAATTATTCTATTTGAAAATTCGAAAGTGAAGATTCCGAAAGATTCAAATGAATCAGAAATTAAACCTGTTATTTCAATTGTTCAGGAAAAGTATGCAGAATTGAATGAAAAAAGTTATTTGATTCCTGTTGTAATAGAGAGTGCTTCAGGGAATGTATCTATCAGTAATGAAAGAAAGGTGATATATTTATTTATTAACACTACTGTTAATTGGGATAATATTGATACAGAAGCTACTCCTGAAAGTGTGAATGTGGAATTTATTGAGGATCGTTCAGCTTGGACGGGAGAATTCAGCCCTGTACCTCCCACAATAAAAGGTACGTATCATAATCTATTAGACTCTGATGAAACTACTGGTAGTAGAGGAAATCCTTATTCCTATAATTATGGAGATTATCAGAATGTTATATTTTCATTAATAATGGATTTGAAAGAAGAGTATGAAATTGCAGGTTTCTATTTGAATGGTATTAAAACTGATACAAAGATTTTTGTTAGTTCTGATAAAGAGACTTGGCAGGGAATGGGTACAGTACCAAATACTAATAAAGATGTCCTATTCTATGTCCCAATCAAAGCACGATATTTGAGATGTGAATTTCCTTCAGTGCAAAGTTATTGGACTGGGATGTGGACTAGTTCTGCGGGATTGTATGAATTTAAATGTTATGTAAAAAAATAATTTTATGAATATGAATAGAATATGTTATTTATGTTCTGCTATATTTTGGTTGTTAGTAAGTTGCCAAGAGGCAGTCGAACATAAAGATGTAATATTGTTTACCGGAACAGAGTCGTCTCCCGTTATTAGATTTTCGGTTGATCAAGCTTCAAGTATTGGTTTTACAGTGTCAGCGACAGGTAAAGTTACTGCAGATACGAAAGTGAGTGTTGCAGTTGTTCCGGAATTACTGGATTCGTATAATAAGAGTAATGATAAAGCGTTCGCTCTTCTTCCAAAAGAAAGTTATGAATTGGATATGAATGAAACTGTAATAAAGGCGGGAAAGAATGTATCGGAAGCATTCCGTTTATCAATAACTTCATTAGATAAAATTGAAGAGGGTATAAAATATTGTATTCCGATATCTATAACAGGAACAGATGGAGATATGCCAATATTGGAACCTTCTAGAACTGTGTATGTCGTTATAAGCAGACCTGTTGTAACCAAGGTGATGGATTTAGGAAGTGGTACTGCTTTTAATGCGCCCCGATTTATAACCGATGAACGTGTATCTGATTTAAGAGCCGTTACAATGGAAGCCAGAGTGAGAATGAACGAATGGTATAATGGTAATCCATATATTTCTACGGTAATGGGAATTGAAGAAAATTACTTGCTTCGTTTTGGAGATATAAGTTTGATGAGAGGTGATTTGCTACAAATGGGTCCTGCTAAAATAGGAGATAAGAAGACATTCTTAACAACCAATAGCGGTTTTCAATTAGACACATGGTACCATATTGCTTCTGTATATAATGGTTCGACACTTTCTCTGTATATAAATGGTAAATTAGATGCGAGTGTGACAATCGATGGTGGTGGTTCCATTAATATGAATGATGATTATTGTGATGGCTTTTGGATCGGAAAATCAGCTCAAATGGGGCGCTATTTGAATGGTGCAATTAGTGAAGTCCGTGTGTGGAATAGGGCCTTGAGTCCGGGTGAGTTAGAAGAAAATGCTTGTTTCGTAGATCCAAAATCTCCTGGGTTATTAGCTTATTGGCGATTTAACGAACTACAAGATGATGGGGTTACTATTCGAGATGTGACAGGTAATGGCTTTGATTTAAAGAGAATGGGTCGTACCTGGAAATGGATTGAAGATGTGAAATGTCCGGAATAAAATGTATATAATTATTTTAAGGTAACAAGTTTAATAGGGATAGTTTGGGCCATGCAATGGATTTGATACTATGGCCGTTGCATGGCTCTTTATAAAATAAAAAATACACGCCTATGAAATTTATAGTGTTCATATTATTTTTGTACTCTTTCTGTCCTGTTTGGGCACAAAAATTACCATATAAAGATGCTTCTCTTACACCGGAAGAGCGTACTATGGATTTGTTGAAGCGAATGACGATAGAGGAAAAGATAGGTCAGTTGCTTTGTCCTATGGGGTGGAGTATGTATGATAAACAGGATGACAAAGTAAATGTTTCTCATAATTATCGTAACTTGTTGGATAAACACAAAATAGGAATGTTATGGGCAACTTTTCGTGCTGATCCATGGACTAAAAAAACAATTGAGAATGGATTGAATCCGGAAAAAGCAGCACAAGCTGCAAATGAATTGCAACGTTATGCTATAGAGAATACAAGATTGGGAATTCCGGTTTTTCTTGCAGAAGAGGCTCCTCACGGGCATATGGCTATCGGGACGACTGTATTTCCTACAGGCATAGGGCAGGCGGCTACATTCAACCGAGACTTGATGAGGAGAATGGGAGAAATTATAGGTAAAGAAGTTCGGTTGCAGGGAGCGCATATTGGATATGGTCCGGTATTGGATTTGGCGAGGGATGCCCGTTGGTCGCGTGTAGAGGAAACATACGGAGAAGATCCCTGTCTGGCTTCAAAGATGGGAGCAGCGGTATTAGAAGGTATGGGGGGAGGAAAACTTTCAAATCCTTATAGTGTAATTTCTACTTTAAAGCACTTTATAGCTTATGGAGTACCGGAATCTGGACAAAATGGAAATCGGTCTGTAATAGGAACCAGAGATTTATATGAGAACTTTTTACCACCGTTCAAAGCTGCTATTGATGCAGGGGCGTTGTCGGTGATGACTTCATATAATTCAATGAATGGTATACCTAGTACGATGAACAAGCAAATGCTGAGAGATGTGTTACGTGATGAATGGAAATTTAAAGGATTTACGGTTTCTGATTTATTTAGTATAGAAGGAATTAAGGATAGTCATTTTGTTGCGGAAACTAAACAAAAAGCAGCAATGTATGCGATGGAGGCAGGAACTAATGTTGATTTGGGAGGTGAAGCTTATGTAGAGTTGGTAGATGCCGTGAGAAAGGGTAGAATAAAAGAAGATATTGTTGATGAGGCTGTTGCCAATGTTTTAAAATTGAAATTTGAAATGGGATTGTTTGAGCACCCGTATGTCGATCCGGAAGAGGCAAAAAAAGTTGTCGGTTCCAAGGAACATACTATTGTGGCACGGCAGATGGCGCAACAATCTATTGTTCTGTTAGAGAACAAGAAACAAATTCTTCCGCTGCGGAAGAAAAATATAAAAGTGGCAGTAATAGGTCCGAATGCGGATAATATATATAATATGTTGGGAGATTATACTGCTCCTCAAATAAATGAACGTGTAACAACGGTATTGGAGGGTATCCGACAGAAAGTAGGAAGCGAGAATGTATTTTATGCAAAAGGATGTGCCATTAGAGATACGTTTCATTCTGCTATCGGAGAAGCTGTTAAAGCAGCAGCAGAGGCTGATGTGGCAGTTGTCGTGGTTGGTGGTTCTAGTGCAAGGGATTTTAAAACCAGTTATAAAGAGACAGGTGCAGCTATCGCTTCTGAAGAATTTTTAAGCGATATGGAATGTGGGGAAGGGTATGATCGGCTTTCATTGGACTTGCTCGGTAAGCAAGAGGAATTATTGAAAGCCGTGAAAGCGACAGATAAACCGATAATAGTGGTTTACATACAAGGGCGTCCTTTGAATATGAATTGGGTGGCTATGGAGGCCGATGCATTGTTGACGGCCTGGTATCCTGGACAGGAAGGAGGAAATGCAATTGCAGATGTATTGTTCGGTGATTATAATCCGAGTGGTCGCTTGCCCATTTCTATACCAAGACATGTAGGACAGATACCGTGTTATTATAATAAGAGAAATCCGAAAGAACATAATTATGTTGAAGCACAGAATTCTCCACTTTATGCTTTCGGATACGGGAAGAGTTATACGGATTTTAAATATAGTGGGCTGACTGTGGATAAGTCGACTGATGGAATCTGGAGAGTATCTTTTAATATAGAGAATCGAGGAAAATTTGATGGTACAGATGTTCCGCAACTTTATTTTCGTGACAAATATGCTTCTACTGTCCGTCCAATGATGCAGTTGTGTGATTTTAGCCATGTGACTTTGAAAAAAGGCGAGAAGAAAAAAGTGACATTCTTAATGAAAGAGAGTGATTTGGCACTGATTGATATAAATGGCAACCGTGTGGTGGAACCCGGTGAATTTACTTTGATGGTGGGAACTGCTTCTAATGATATCAAGCTTAATACAACAATACATATAAAGTAGATTGGGTTATGAAGGTTGGAGATATTTGTATTTGTCTGGTATTGCTGTTTTTCACCGGATGTAAACAAAAAGTTGCTTTTGTTGCAGAAAAGCCTGCTTTCATAAGAGGACTACTTATGGAGGAACCTTTTCCCGAAAGTAGAGAGGCATGGTTACAACTGATGGAAACTTGTAGTGAGTATGGATTTAACTATATGAAATCGGCTGATGGAATCATGCCGGATGAAGCTTATGAAGCTGCGAAAGTAGCCGGTTTTTATATAGGAACAGATAGCTTACCGTTGATAGAATGTAATTTGGAAGATGGAGGTTATCCTGATATAAGCAGATCGGAGTTTGAAAAAGTACGTCACTCACTTCGGGAGTCTCGCTTGGAAGGATTGGCGGATGATTTTGTTTTTTCTTGCGGGCGGAAACAGGTGATGTGTTTGAAGAGAAAAATAGAGACCGAATTATATGTGAGAGGTTGTAGAGGTTTTCTGCTTCGTGGATGGCGGGATTCTTCTGAGAGTGGGAATATTGGCATAATAAATGAGGATGGAAGTGTGAAAAATTATATTTCCGGTGGAGAGTTTGGTTGTTTTTGCGCTCCGGTTGTTGCATTGTTTCCTATGAAGAAACGAGTGTTTACAAATGATGAGGTATTAAGTGGTGAATTGAAAATATTGAATGGTACGGATAGCTTAAAAGCAAACTGTAATGTGAAATGGTGGATAGATGATTATCATGGAAGAGTGTGGCAAGCGGATACTTTGGCGACTATAGATATTCCTGCAGGAAGTAATAAACTATTGGGAAAGTTGGATGTCTCTTTGAAAGACTTTGTACGTCCGGTGCAGTTAAAGTTAAATGTGCGATTGGGTGATTGCTATAATAGTTGGAATTTTGTTGTTTATCCGAAAGAACAAAATGTGGTAGGTGACACAAAAGGGGTAAGGATGATTACTGCAGATCAATTTAATGAGCGAGAATTGGATTATTTAAAAGCAGGTGGAAAACTATTGTTGACTAAAAAAATAGGGTGTACGAATACGAGAAATAATGAAAATATATTGTGTGCTCCGACACATCCGGCCTTGTCATTATTCCCGGCCTTTTCATACAATGATGGAGAGTGGAAAGATATATTACAATATTCTGTACCTATTAAATTGGCGGAGTGTCCTTCCCGACCTATTGTTCGTATAGTGGATTATCCGGATCGTAACCATTCTTTGGCTTTATTATCAGAAGCTTGCGTTGGAAAAGGTAAAGTTTTATTGGCAGGTTGTGATTTGGTTACAGAGATGGAGAAGCGTCCGGCAAGTAAACAATTGCTTTGTAGTTTAAAAAGCTATATGGGATCGAAGTTGTTTGCTCCTACAATTGAAATTACTGAAGAAGCTTTGAGGGCTTATGGTGAAAAATATTAAGTTTAACTGATACATAAAAATAGATTAATACGATGATGAACAAAATTGTAAAAAAGGTTTTGTTGGCTTCTATAATTGTAACGGAAATTGGTTGTTCCGGTACTGTTTCACAACAGAATCGAAAACTGGCAAATGAGATATTGAACGATTCTTCTTTTCAGTTGGTAGATAGTATGGGACGTTCTATTCTTGCGCGAGGACTTAATGCCGGGAGTGGGTATTCACAAGTATGGGCACGTGATTTGAATACATTTATTGAGACGGCTTGTGAAGTTACAGACCCGCAGGATATACGTAATGCATTGCTTATCTTTTTTCAACTACAGCAGCCGAATGATGAAATGATAGACGGATATGTATTGAAGGGAGAGTTTAATTGGGATGATCCGACACCGTATTATTCAGAATTGGCTCCTGAACATGTAGCTTTTAAAAATACGGTTGAGACAGATCAGGAAACCTCTCTGATACAAGCAGTAGCTAAATACGTACGTAAGACAGGAGATAACTCTATTTTGAAAGAACGGATTGGGGAGTATACTGTTTACGAACGGATGGAAAGAATGATAGATTTTCTGATGAAAGAAAAATTTTCTGAAAAATATGGTTTGTTGACAGGTGCATTGACTGCTGATTGGGGAGATGTGCAGAATGATTCTACCAATATAGTTGATATAACGGAGAATTCAACGATTACGATTGATATTTATGATCAGGCTATGTTTATTTTGGCTTTGAATGGAATGGCTGAAATGTCGGAAAATGTAGAACATACAAATCGGTGGGTTGCATTGAGCAAGCAAGTTGCGGATAGCACACGTAAGCATTTGTGGGATACCGATCGTGAGAAATTCATTCCTCATATTTATCTGGGTAAGAATCCGATTCCTGAAGGTTTTAATGAGTTGGATGTGCATTATCATGGAGGAACGGCAATAGCTATTGAAGCTGGATTGTTGACTAAAGAGGAGATAAGCGTAGTGAATAAACAAATGTTGGAAAATGTACGCTTGTCGGGGATGCCAAGCATTGGGTTAACTCTTTATCCTACTTATCCTGAAGGCTTTTTTATAGGGGGAATGTCGAAACCCTATATCTACCAGAATGGGGGAGATTGGACCTGGTTTGGCGGACGCATGATACAGCAATTGATTGCCAACGGATATGTGGCGGAAGCGTATGATGAGATTCGCCCGATGATTGACCGGGTGATAAAAAACAACGGTTTCTTTGAATGGTATGGACAGGGTGGAGTACCGAGTGGTTCGGGACATTTCAAGGGATCCGCCGGTGTGTTGTGTAAAGCAATTGAAATGTTTAACGATTGGGCAAAGGAGAATAAGAAGTAATGAGACGGGCTAATTATGATAAATTTCCGTCAACGAAAGTAGACGGAAATATTTGGTTGAGTTGGAAAGATATCCGGTCGGAATTGAGTGGAAGAAAACTGCTTGCAGTAGATTTCTATACAGGAGTGATAGAAGAAGAGGTGATAGAGGCATTTGCTCCGATAGGGGTAGAGTTAGTAATAAATACCCGTGACCTCTTGAAACCGGAAGCGGAAATCCGTCGGATGACGGAACGGTTTATGACGGATGATGTATTGTTCGGTTATGTCACGAATACGCAATTGAGTGATTACTTTCAGCAGGAGAAAGTTAAGCTGGCTCGCTGGCAGATAGAACAGACACAAGGAAATGCGTTGGTGATAGGAACGGGAGCTGCTTGGGTGGTGCAAGGAATGGACGCTACAGTGGTGTATGCAGACATGGCACGGTGGGAGATTCAGCAGCGTTTCCGGGCACATAAGGTGAAGGCATTGGGAGTGGACAATCATGATGAAGCGGTTTCTTTGCAATATAAACGCGGATATTTTAATGATTGGCGAGTGTGTGACAAATATAAAAATGAAATCTTTTATCAGATAGATTATTGGTTGGACACGCATCAGAGTGATACCCCTAAAATGATTGAGGGGGCTACTTTTATGGAAGGTATAGAGCGCACGGTGCGTACACCGTTCAGGGTGGTTCCTTTCTTTGATCCGGCTCCGTGGGGCGGTCAGTGGATGAAGGAGGTCTGTGATTTGGATCGCGAACGGGATAACTTTGGTTGGTGTTTTGACTGCGTTCCCGAAGAAAACAGCTTGCTTTTGAATGTCAGCGGGACGCTGTTCGAAATTCCTTCCGTGGATTTGGTATTGCTCAAGTCACGTGATTTGTTGGGAGAGCCGGTGGAAGCTCGTTTCGGCAAGGATTTTCCCATTCGTTTTGACTTTTTGGATACTATTGGCGGTGGAAACTTGAGTTTGCAGGTACACCCCACGACGCAGTTTATTCGTGAACAGTTCGGTATGTATTATACGCAGGATGAAAGTTATTATATGGTGGATGCCGAAGAAGACGCTGTGGTCTATTTGGGACTGAAAACTGGCATCGAGTATCACGCTATGATTGACGATTTGCGCCGGGCGCAAAACGGCGGATTGGTGTTTGATGTAGAGAAGTATGTGAATAAGATTCCGGCAAAGAAGCACGATCACTTTTTGATTCCGGGAGGTACCGTTCATTGTTCGGGAGCAAATAGTATGGTGCTTGAAATCAGTTCTACCCCCAATCTGTTTACTTTCAAGTTGTGGGACTGGCAACGTTTGGGATTGGACGGAAAGCCGCGTCCCATCAATGTGGAACGTGGAAAAGAGGTTATCGACTGGAAGCGGGACACTGAATATGTGGAGAAATATTTGAGAAACCACGTACAGCCTATTGCTTCTGGCGATGGATGGGAAGAGGAAAAGACCGGTTTGCATGAAAATGAGTTTATTGAAACACGCAGGCATTGGTTTACTAAGAGTGTAACGCACCATACTAATAATAGTGTGAATGTTTTGAATTTAATAGAAGGTAATGAGGTGATAGTAGAGAGTCCGGTTAATACTTTCGAACCATTTGTAGTGCATTATGCGGAGACGTTTATTGTTCCGGCTTGTGTAGGGGAATATAGAATTTCTCCGGTTAATATGGCGGAAGGAGAACGGTGTGCGACAATTAAAGCTTATGTAAGATTCTAAAATAGAAGGTGCTATGTATGATAATGATAATAGGATTGTGATGACTTTGGATGCCGGTGGAACTAATTTTGTCTTTTCTGCCATCCAAGGCAACAAAGAGATTGTTGTTCCGGTGTGTAAGTCGGCTTCAGTTAATGATTTGGAATTATGTCTTGACGCATTAACGGATGGTTTTGAACAAATAAAAAAACAACTGGAGAAACAGCCTGTTGCCATAAGTTTTGCTTTTCCCGGTCCTGCGGATTATGAGCATGGCGTGATAGGGGATTTGCCTAATTTCCCTGCTTTTAGAGGAGGAGTGGCATTAGGGAAATATTTGGAACATAAATTTAAAGTTCCGGTATACATAAATAATGATGGAAATTTATTTGCCTATGGAGAAGCGTTGACTGGAATATTGCCGGAACTGAATCGAAAATTGAAAAAAGCCGGCAATGATAAGCAATTTAAGAATCTGATAGGTATTACATTGGGAACCGGATTTGGAGCAGGGGTTGTTATTAATAGGGAATTGCTGACCGGTGATAATGGTTGCGGTGGGGATTTGTGGAATTTCAAAAATCCGTATTATTCGGATATGGTTGCGGAGGAAAGTGTAAGCATTCGTGCTGTGAAAAGGGTATATGCAGATTTGTCGGGAGATATGGATGTTCATTTGACTCCAAAAGATATATATGATATTGCTGAAGGAGTAAAGTCAGGGAATACTGATGCAGCTCGGAAAAGCTTTTCTATGTTGGGATATGCTTTAGGGGATGCGATAGCGTATGCTCTAACTCTCATAGATGGAGTGGTTGTAATAGGAGGAGGACTTTCAGGAGCTGCTCGATATATACTTCCTGCTATTATGGAAAATCTGAAAGGGAAATTGGCGCTACATTCCGGAGAATCTTTTCCAAAATTACAAATGCAGGTTTTAAATATGGAGGATGAAACACAATTTGCTGAATTGTTGAGGCCTGAAGTCGGAACTGTATCTGTGTATGGAACGGATATTTTAGTTCCATATAATAGAGTAAAGAAAACAGGACTTGCAATAAGTCGATTGGGTACAAGTCGTGCCGTTGCTTTAGGAGCATATGCTTTTGCTTTAAATGAGTTGGATAAGTACAATATTTGTTGATAATGAATATGAAAATGTTTAAGTGGTTATTACTGTTGATTCTTTGGTTGTATTATTCTGATGCGAACAGTTTTTTGTATTCACAGAACAGGGAGGTTGGCTTCCAGAATACGATAAAGATTGAAGACCATGATAGTCCGGAGGAAATTATAGTAAAAGCAGCTCATGTAGTACCAAATGTAAATCAATTGGCTGCTCTGAAAAATGAATTTATTGCTTTTATCCATTTTGGTCCTAATACGTTTACTCGTATGGAATGGGGGAGTGGAATGGAAAATCCTTCAATTTTTGCACTGAAAGAATTGGATACCGATCAATGGTGTAAGGCGTTGGAATCTGCGGGTATGAAGATGGTGATATTGACTGTGAAGCATCATGATGGATTTGTTTTATGGCAGAGTCGTTATACGACTCACGGAATAATGTCTACCAATTTTAGAAACGGTAAGGGAGACGTACTGAAAGATTTGTCTGAATCTTGCAGAAAATATAATTTGAAGTTAGGAATTTATTTGTCACCTGCTGATTTATATCAGATAGAGCATCCTGAAGGACTTTATGGCAATTTGAGTAAATATACAAAAAGGACTATTCCAAAAGAAGTTCCGGGAAGACCATTTGCGAACAAAACGAAATTTGAATTTGAATTGGATGATTACAATGAATATTTTATGAATCAACTTTTTGAGGTCTTGACGGAATACGGACCTATTCATGAAGTTTGGTTTGATGGCGCACATCCGAAAACTAAAGGCGGACAGAAGTATAATTATGCCGCATGGAAAAAACTGATAAGAGCATTGGCTCCTGAAGCTATGATTTTTGGTAGGGAGGATATTCGTTGGTGCGGTAATGAATCCGGACGTACAAGGGCTACGGAATGGAATGTTATTCCTTTTTCGGCAGATCCGGATACTACTAATAATTTCCCAGATTTAACATTGGAAGATTTAGGAAGCCGTACTGAATTATGCAAAGGGAAATTTTTGCATTATCAACAAGCAGAAACAAATACTTCAATTCGAGAAGGATGGTTCTATAGAGATGATGTTTACCAGAAAGTAAGAGGGGTAGATGATGTATTTGATATTTATGAGCGATCGGTTGGGGGAAACTCTACATTTTTATTGAATATACCTCCTAACCGTGACGGAAAATTTTCAGAAAAAGACGTTGCTGTATTGAGAGAAACGGGCGATCGGATTAGGCAAACCTATGGGACGGATTTATTGGCAGAGGCTATGGGGCCTGAAGAAGTATTGGATGATGACGATAATACATGTTTAGTAATTAAAGATGAGCAGAGGGAAGTGATATTGACAACTTCCTCACCAATCACCATCAACCGTTTACTTATTCAAGAAGCTATTGCTAAGTATGGGGAAAGGGTGGAAAGACACATGGTAGATGCTTGGTTGAATGGAGAATGGAAAGAGATAGCGAGTGCAACGAATGTTGGTTACAAACGCATATTGCGTTTTCCGGAGATTACAACTGATAAATTAAGGATTCGATTCCCGAAATCGCGTTTACTTCCGGCAATTAGTAAAGTCTCTGCCCATTATTATGAAGCTCGTCCGCCTCAGTTAACGATTCGGAGAAATTTGCAGGGGCAGGTTTCTATTGAACCTTTACAACAGATTTTTAATTGGAAACCTCATGGTGAAAATAGTACGGGAAACTTGAATGCTGGTTTTAAGATCTATTATACGACAGATGGTACGACTCCGAATGAGGAAACAAAGGTATTTGTTTCTCCTTTTGAGATGGGGAAAGGGGAATTGAAAGCTGTTGCTGTTCTTAATGGAGAGAAGGGAGAAGTATGCCATGAACGTTTGGGATATATAAAACGTGATTGGAAATTGTTTGATGTAAGTAGTGAGGATAATCAGCATCCCGGGATTTTGGCAATGGATGCTGATCCACAAACTTATTGGATGTCCGGAAAGTCTTCTAATAATCATTTCTTTACGGTTGATATGGGACAGTGTTGCCGATTAAAAGGTTTCGCATATACTCCTCAAACACGACATGGCGAAGGGATGATGGCTAAGGGGATTGTAAAAATCAGTGATGATGGAATGAATTGGAAAGAATGGGAATCTTTTGAATTTGGAAACTTGGTCAATGATCCCAGTAAGCGTTATCACTATTTTAAAAAGGCGGTTACAGCCCGCTATGTGTGTATTCAAGCTTTGGAAATTGCTGCTGGAAGTAAAGTGATGGCAATAGCCGAACTTGATATTTTTTAGAATTGATAGAAAGTAATTTGATAATACCATGAAAGTAAAACAATCATTAGTGTTAGCAGGGGTTTTCCTGTTTTCGTTTTTATCCGTTGTAACATCAGCTGCTGCGTTTACAACAGAGCGAACTTATACATTGCCTGTCTGCATGAAAGGGGTGCGTCAGCCTGTATTATTATTGAATGGAACTTGGGATTTTAAATACTCGACAGAGGACAGTTGGACAACTATTCAGGTTCCCGGTGAGGTGGCTATGCAAGGGTTTGCTATAGAGCATGACAAGCCATTCTTTTATAGGAAAGATTTTACAATACCTTCCGATTATGCGGGTAAACGGATTATTTTACGATTTGACGGTGTATACAGCCATGCCAAACTGAGCGTTAATGGTAAATTCATCCGCGAGCACCATGGCGGTTTTACTCGTTGGGAGACTGATATCACCTCGTTTGTAAGTATTGGCAAGAAGAATAAGATAGAATTGGAGGTAACAGACCGTTTGGATGAGATCTCGTATGCTTCCGGTTATGCTCATCATCCTATTGGTGGCATTCTTCGTGATGTAACTTTGTTTGCATTGCCCGAGTCCTATATATACAATGTAAAAGTAGAGACTCCTCTTGATTCTTTATATGAAAATGCAGATTTGCGTCTTTCCTGTGAGTTCTTAGGAAAGGAAAATGTAGAAATAGAATTGCGTTTAAAAGATAGAGCAGGAAGCGATGTGGCGTTGCCGCAGTCTCGTTTTATGTTGTCGGACGGACAAAATGCTTTTTCAGTGCCGGTTAATAACCCCCTAAAATGGGATGCAGAACACCCTAATTTGTATGAACTGGAAATGGTTGTTTTTCAAAATGGAAAAGAAACTTGTCGTTTTAATCGTAATATCGGCTTCCGTGAGGTGAAAATTGTAAAAGACCGTATGCTGGTCAATGGACGTCAAGTGAAATTGCGTGGCGCTTGCCGACATGACATTCATCCGACTTTAGGGCGCACTACTACTGCAGAATTGGATAGTTTGGATGTTGTGCTATTCAAGCAGGCCAATATGAACTTTGTCCGTACTTCGCATTATCCTCCTACTGAACGATTTCTGAATTATTGTGATCGTTATGGTATTTATGTGGAAAGTGAAACTGCTGTTTGCTTTGTCAATACTCATCGTCAGAAAAATTATGCTCCTGCTGCCAGTCAAAATGATTCGAATTTTACAGAACGGTATTTGGGGCAGTGCCGTGAAATGGTAAATAGTTTTAGCTCACATCCTTCTATCATACTTTGGAGTATCGGTAACGAAAGTACATACGGTAGTAATTTTCAGAAATGTTGGGATTGGGTGAAAGCTAACGACAGTACTCGTCCTGTAATTTTCAGTTATCCGGGGTCTCAAGGCAAGGATGCCGTAAAAGTATATGATATTCTAAGTATGCATTATCAAGATGTTAATGGGAATTTGAAACAATGGGGGAAGCAGACCACAGGATTTCAAGGACATGGCATCCCGGCTTTGTTTGATGAATGGGCACATCCAGCATGTTATACATATGCTACTCTGCAGAATGATCCGAATATTCGTGAATTCTGGGGAAAGTCTCTTGACATGATGTGGAGTGGATTATTTGATGCTCCCGGTGGACTTGGTGGTGCGATATGGGGGTATGTTGACGAGCTGTTTATGTTGCCGGAACCGAAAGTTGGATATCCGTTTTGGAAAGAATTTGCCCGTACGGCAAAACCGAAAGATTATCAAGGCAATTGTGTAGGTTATGGTGAATGGGGAATTGTTGATATATGGCGTCGTCAGAAACCTGAATTTTGGTCAACTAAAAAGGCCTATTCTCCTATACGGATTCTGAGTAACAGTGTTACTGATTTTGTATCTGGACATCGACTCATGATTCCTGTTTATAATCGTTATGACCATACATTTTTGGATGAAGTCCGAATGGATTATTCTTATCAAGGTAAGAAAAATTCTGTTGTTCTTGCTGCAATAGGACCTCATCAAAAAGGTATATTGACGCTTCCGGCTGAAAATTGGCAAGAAGGAGAAAAGATTTTCATAGAGTTCTTTACATTAGATGGCCAGTTGATTGATGCTTATAATATAGTGTTAGGAAAAGATAATATTACTTATCCGGCATTGTTGAACGGAAAATCCCTTCTTGTAAAAGATAAGGAAACAGCTTTCGTGATTTGTGGAAATGGTTTTGAAATACCTTTTGATAAAACGACAGGGTTGATAGTGAATGCAAAACGTGGAAATGAGATTCTGATTGAAAAGGGACCTTTTTTGAATGTGTATGCTAATTTGAATCATTTGAGTGGTGCTGAAGTTCGTAAAATGGCTGACCATTTTTGTGTTGCAGATGGTGATTGGAGTAAGAAGTCGTTTGATTTAAAACAGCGGGAAGGAAATGTATATGTAGAGTTGACCGGTACATATAAGGAGGTGAAAGTCGATTTCTATATAAAGATAACAGCTGACGGACAACTATTTGTTGATTATCAGGTCTCTAATATTCCTAATGGCTTTTTGCGTGAAATGGGAATTGCTTTCTATTTGTCGGATTCTTTTCAAAAATTGGATTGGAGTCGTAAAGGATACTGGAATTACTACCCCAAAGATGCTTTTGCAGGCAATGAGGGATGTACCTCATTTTATAATTCTACTTTTGTAGCCTATGGTGAACGTCCCAAACAGTCGTGGCAATCAGATACGCACAATTATTTTTATTGGAGTGATGCCGGGGCAAATTGCAAGAAACCATTGGTGCAAATGGCTAAAGGTATGAAAGAGAATATTTATTATTATAGACTTTCAATGGCGGGGCGGAATAATCATACTTTGTCTGTGATATCTCCAACAGCTTCTGTAGCATGTCGTTTAAATAAACAACCTGATGAAAGTATAATCTTATATGTGAATAATCGTTGGGATTATCCTGAAATTGCTTGGGGAAATTATTGCAAACGATTAGAAGCATTGCCTTGTTGGGGAACAATACAAATGAGATTTTTTTAGTTTAAGGATAATATGATTTTGGATTTGATAATGCGGCAAAAAGTTATGCAAGAAGAGTCTTTTTTCAAGGAAAAATTCAAGGGATATCGTAAACAGAAATATGTTTTTTCTTTTTGTTTATTATCTGTAATTATATTAAGTGGATTTTTGGCACATGCTCAGCAAAAGGTTATAAATAACCTGCGTGATGTGGAACATTGTCGAATAACTCCTGACGAAACGCTCTGGTTTACATATCCTGCGAATGATTGGTCCAAACAGGCTTTGCATATTGGAAATGGGTATATGGGAGCTTCTTTTTATGGTAAAGTAGAAACAGAACGTTTGGATATTGCAGAGAAAACATTTTGGACAGGAGGACCTCATTCTGTTTCGGATTTTAATTATGGAGTTATCAAGGGAGGAAAGGACAAGATTTCCTCTATCCGCCAGTTGATTGTGGACCGTCAGTTTGAATCGGCTGATTCTCTTTCTCAGCTTTATCTGATAGGTGATTATACGAATTATGGCTATTTTTCAATGGTAGGTAATCTATTTATTGATTTCGAAAGAAGGAGCCAGCAAGTAAAAAATTACATTCGTGGTATTGATTTGTCTACTTCTTGCGGTTTTGTTGAGTATACACAAGGTGACGTGAAGTTCAGCCGTGAATACTTTTGTAGTTATCCGGATAAGTTGATGGCTCTTCATTTTAAGGCAAACAAAAAAGGTGAGATAGGTTTCACGCTTTCTCATTCTTTTGTTTATAAACCGGATGAAGTGGTTGAAGGTGTGGATGAAATTGAATTTAACGGCAGGATTCAACGAAATGGACTTGGATATACTGTTCGTATTAAAGTGATTCAGGAAGGCGGAGAGGTGAACGTAAACCAACAGCAAATAATTATAAAAGGAGCTGATGAGGTTACAGTCTTTTATGCTGTTGATACCGAATATTCTCCAGTTTATTCTTCTTATAAAGGTGAAGCCCCTTGCCGAAATACCAGGCAAATAATAGAAAATGCAGTTAAAAATGGATATTCCGAGATAAAAAACTCCCATATCTCAGATTATCGTACTTTGTACAGTCGGGCTAAGCTTGTTCTAGTCGGTGATGCTGTTACCGAACAATTATCTACGGATTTGCGAATAAAGAATTTACAGAAAGGGTTTACGGATGATGCTGCACTGAAAGCTTTATGGTTTAATTTTAGCCGTTATTTGTTAATTAGCGCTTCTCGTCCGGGAACTTTGCCGTCTACCTTGCAAGGGGTGTGGAATACATTTGAAAAAGCTCCCTGGAATGGAAACTTTCAGAGTAATATAAATCTTCAAGAAATGTATTGGGGATGTGGACCAACGCAACTTCTTGAGTGTGAGAAAGCATATCTTGAGTGGATTGAAGGCTTGGTGAAGCCGGGAAGGGTTACTGCTAGAGAATATTATGGAACGAAAGGTTGGGTCAGTCATTCGACCGGGAATATTTGGGGGCACACTGTTCCTGGAAATGATATTTTATGGGGATTGTATCCGTCGGGAGCGGCTTGGCATTGCAGGCATCTATGGGAACATTATGCTTTTGGTGGAGATAGTATTTATCTCAGGAAGATTGGTTACCCTATTATGAAAGAGGCGGCTGAATTTTGGTTGGAAAACATGGTAGAATACAAAGGGCACTATATTATCGCTCCCTCTGTATCGGCTGAACATGGAGTGGAAGTAAAAGAAGGGGCGTTTGTTGACTATTCAACAACAAATGGTGAACAAGTGAAAGGAAAGGTGCTGACTGTCCCTTCTTATCAGGACATAGAAATGGTATATGATCTGTATACAAATGTAATAAAAGCTTCTGAATGCCTGGATGTAGATAAAAAGTTACGTGAAAAGATACTTGTTGCAAGAAGCAAACTGTTACCTTTGCGGGTGGGACGCTATGGTCAATTGCAGGAATGGGTATATGATGTTGATAATCCTCGTGATCATCATCGGCATATAGCGCATCTCTATGGACTGTACCCGGGAAATATGATTTCGTGTACACAGACTCCTGCATTGGCACGGGCCGTGAAAAAGTCATTAGAAATGAGAGGTAGAGGTAAATTCGGAGACAGATGGCCTCATACAGGGGGTAATTGGTCTATGGCATGGCGTATGGCACTATGGGCACGACTTTATGACGGTAACCAAGCTATTGCAACTTTCAATCAAATGATAAAAGAAAGTGGATATGAAAATATGATGTCAAATCAATCTGGAAATATGCAAGTTGATGCTACGATGGCTACATCGGGGTTGTTTGCCGAAATGCTTTTGCAATCTCAAGAAGGATTTGTACATCTTTTGCCGGCTTTGCCAACCGAATGGCCGGAGGGAAGAGTGGAAGGATTAAAGGCAAGAAATGGTTATGGTGTTAATATTGAATGGAAGTACGGGAAATTGATAAAAGCAGAAATAAGTATTCCTCACGGAGCGAAACAACCTATTGTGAAATTACAGAATGTTCTTCTTTCTGATACGGATAGTAGAATTAATTTTAAACCAATGAGTCCTTCTTATTGACAATATTGATAAAATGACTAAATAGATGATATAGGATGAACGCTGAAGATAAAATATTACGTTTTCAATCATTCTTTCAAGAGAACTCTCCAAAGGTAAAAGCTTTTGCATTTCAATTATTGAAATCAGAAGAAGATGCAAAAGATGTTGCCCAAGATATTTTTGTGAAATTATGGGAAAATCCGGATTTATGGATGAATTGCGAAAGAATAAATAATTATCTTTACACAGTGGAACGAAATTATATTTATAATTATCTCAAACATAAAGCTATTGTATCTGATTATCTGGAAACGGCTGCTGAAAGAATGAGAATGGCGGAACAGGAGCTTCCCCAGCCTCATGATGAGCTTTGTTTTCAAGAATTTGAACTTTTACTTCAAATGGCTCTTAAACAAATGCCGGAACAACGCAGGCGTATTTTCTCAATGAGTAGAGAAGAAGAAATCTCTTTTCAGGAAATAGCAAAAAGGTTGAATATTTCGGTTCGTACAGTTGAATACCATGTTTATAGGGCTCTTCAGGATTTAAAGAAAAGTATTATGTATCAATAGTGGGCTCTCGTATGAAAAATATAAATGCAATATTGTTGGTTTTACTCTCTGTAATGTCGTGTACGCATCCTACAGAGAAAGATCCAGTTGATTGGGTGGATACTCAATTGGGAGCTACTCATTGCCGTTGGTTCTTTTATACACCGGCAGCTCTTCCGTTCGGTATGGTTAAACTGGCACCTACCACCAATGCTTATGGAAGTACCGGTTCATGGTTGCCTAACGGATATGATGATCGTCATACTTCTATTGAAGGGTTTGCACATCTTCATGAATTTCAGATAGGGGGGATTGTTACGATGCCGACTATAGGAATGTTGAAAACACTGCCCGGCACATTGGATAATCCGGACAGTGGCTATCGTTCTCGCTTTGAAAAGTCTACCGAACAAGCTGCTCCCGGTTTTTATGGGGTAACACTGGCCGATTATGACATCAAGGTAGAGTTGACGGCTTCCGAACGGGTTGGTTTTCACCGGTATATTTATCCGCAAGCGGATACAGCACGAGTCTTATTTGACATAGGACATCCGCAGGGAGAGAGTGCGGAGGTGGTGGACACACGTATTTCTTATGACCCGGCTGAACGTGCTCTTAAAGGATTTCTGGAATGTTATCCTGTATATGCTACATTTTGTGATAAGGGAAATACAGTGAAGAGCTATTTTTATGCTCGTTTGCCGGAAAAGATTACTTCTTTCGGTACTTATCGGGACAGTGTTGCCTATCCGGACAGTATGCAAATTTCGGGACAAGGAACCGGTATGTATATTGAATTTCCCACTGTGACAGGTGAAGTGGTGGAAATGCAAGTGGGACTTTCTTACACATCAGTAGAGAATGCCCGGATGAATTTGGAGAAAGAAACTGCCGGAAAGTGTTTTGATGAGGTTAAGGATAATGCGCGCAGAGTATGGAATGATAAACTCTCCAGAATAGAAGTGGAAGGAGGAAAGGATACTGATAAAATAAAATTCTATACAGCACTGTATCATGCTCTTTTAGGGAGAGGAATATCTAATGATGTGGATGGTTCATATATTACTCATTCGAAAAGGATAGCAAAGATTCCGTGTGATGAAAACGGAAATCCTTTGTATAGTCATCATAATACGGATGGTATATGGGGAGGTTTCTGGAATTTGACTCAAATGTGGACATTGGCTTATCCGGAAATTATGGAGAGTTATGTACGTTCTACTTTAGACTTCTCGAAAGATACCGATGGGTGGCTGCATGATGGAGAAGCAGCAGGAGTTTATACCAATGGAGTGCAGACTAACTTTCAGGGCTTGATAGCTGCTGCTGCATTTCATTTGGGAGTATTCAGGGGAGATTCCGAAGAACTGTGGAAGGCAGTTTATCAAAATGAGATGGGGCATGAAGGCCGCCCTGATGGAGCCGGTCGTTATGACAATGGTGAGTTCGTAAAGAGAGGATATGTACCGTTGCACGACTATACGTTACCCAATGGATGGGTGACTAATTTTGGCGCTTCGCATACACTGGAATATTGTTTTGCTGCGTATGCGGCTTTTCAGTTGGCAGAATCACTGGGAAAGAAAGAAGAAGCGGCAGAATTGAAAAGATATGCAGAAGGATATAAAAGGCTTTTTGATAAAGAAACCGGTTATATCCGTCCTCGTGAGGAATCAGGAGAGTTTATGAAGGAATTTGATCCGATGAAGGCTTGGTTGGGTTTTCAAGAGGGGAATGCTGCTCAGTATACTTGGTATGTTCCGCACGATGTGGCAGGGCTGTTGGAGCTGATCGGGAAAGATGAGTTTAACAGGCGGTTGGAAAAAACATTTGAAACGGCAAGTGAAAATCTTTATGGGGGAAAACCTGGTGAGTTTGACAGTTTCTCAGGGGTTGAACAGTTATATAATCATGGAAACCAACCTTGCTTGCATAATTCGTGGCTGTTTAACTATTCAGGAAAGCCGTGGCTGACACAGAAATATACGCGTGATATCTGCAATGTTTTCTATGGAACGGAACCAACCCATGGATACGGATACGGACAGGACGAGGATCAAGGGCAGCTTGGTGCATGGTATGTATTGGCTGCCATGGGATTGTTTGATGTGCAAGGGGGAACGAATAAGGTGCCGACAATGCAAATTGGTAGTCCTCTATTTGATAAGATAACGGTTCACTTGAACAGAGAATATTACCAAGGAGATACTTTTATCATTAAAACGTGCGGTAATTCTGAAATAGCATATTATGTGCAGGATGCTGCATTTAATGGCAATTCGTTGTCGAAATGTTTTATCAACTTAAAAGATATTCAGAAGGGCGGTGTATTAGAATTGGTAATAGGTGAAAAGCCCAATGTACGTTGGGGCATTATGGAAATGCCTCCTTCTATGAGTGACTCTATATTAAAGTAAAAATATTATTTCATGAAAACACAAAATTCAATATTTACAGTCCTTCCCGTTCTCTTCGGGTTCTTTGTGATGGGCTTCTGTGACATAGTCGGTATTTCGTCCGATTATGTGCAACGTACTTTCGACTGGTCTCCTATGATGACGGGATTTGTTCCCTCATTAGTCTTTATCTGGTTCTTGTTTCTGGGGATACCTATTGGGAATCAGATGAACAAATGGGGACGCAAGAACACGGTATTGCTCAGTATGGGGATAACTGTGGTAGGTATGTTTTTGCCTTTGGTTGTCTATGATAGCATAACTTGTATGATTGCTTACGCTCTTTTAGGAATAGGGAATGCGATTCTACAAGTGTCATTGAATCCTTTGCTAAGTAACGTAGTTACCAATCAACGGCTCCTGACAAGCAGTCTGACTGCCGGACAGGTGATTAAAGCTGTGTCTTCCCTTGTCGGTCCGGAGATTGTTCTGCTGGCAGTTGTATATTTCGGAGATGATAAATGGTATTACTGTTTCCCGATATTGGGTTTTATCACTTTATTATCTGCTGTATGGTTAGTTGCTACTCCCATCAAGCGGGAAGATTCTGTTGCTGTACCCCAACAACTTTCTATCGGTGATACGTTTGCTTTGTTGAAGGACAAGACGATTTTACTTCTATTCCTGGGGATTTTCTTTATTGTAGGTGTAGATGTTGCTACTAACTTTATCAGTTCAAAACTGATGGCGGAACGATTTGACTGGACGGCGGAACAAGTGAAGTTTGCCCCACAGGTTTATTTTTTAAGCCGTACGGTAGGTGCTTTGCTTGGTGCTTTCCTGTTAGCCCGTATTGCCGAAATGAAGTATTTCAGAGTGAATATTGTTGCCTGTATTTTCTCTTTGCTTATTCTAGCTTTTGTAAAAAATGATATGGTGAATCTGATTTGTATTGGTGCTGTTGGTTTCTTTGCTTCGTCGGTATTTTCCATTATTTATTCAATGGCTTTACAGGCCAGACCGGAAAAAGCCAATCAGATTTCAGGACTGATGATAACGGCTGTAGCAGGTGGGGGAGTGGTAACTCCGGTGATTGGATTTGCCATCGGAACAGTAGGAATTATCGGTGGTATTTTTGTTACCTTGTTTTGTGTGCTCTATCTGACTTACTGCGCTTTTGGCGTGGAACCGGTAGCGAAAGCATAATTTTATTAGGCGGAAGAAGCTATTTCCGCCCGAATCCTGCTCAGCGATTGCGGTGTTATTACAGGTAAGATGCAATATGTTTCAGTATTGCAAATGCCAATATGGCTTCCAATGCTGCGGAAGTGGATAATGCAGTCACTAATTGTTTAGCTCTGATGAGTCTTCAATTAGAGTGGTGGTAAAGATTCCGCTTATGCCCTGCTGCGAGCTATGGAAACGGGATGTTATGAAATAGTCGCATTACTGACAATTGTAAATTGTGATATTCATCGTTCAACGATGTACGGAATTCCGTTATCATTGCTCGAAGCGCAGGTTACAAGCATCGGTATTCTTTTGTTATGACGAACCAATTTTCCATTCTTCCATTCCGTGTTGTTTGGAAAAAAACTTCTCGCAAAGTTATGATATTTTAATAATAGGAATTGTACTTATTTGATGCGCACCCTCATCTCCTGAGCGTCGAATGTCACCGATTCATTACGGAAAAGTCTTTCTATATGTCCGCTAGTTATCATTTCCGAAGTGGGCAAAGTGTACATATATGGGTTATCTATCAGCATGATAGAGTCACAAAGCGACAATGCGATGTCAAGGTCATGTGTGGAGAATAAGATACATTTGCCTTCTTCTTGTGCCAGCTTTTTCAGTAGCAGGCAGAGTTCATAACGATTGGGCAAGTCAAGAAAGGCAGTCGGCTCGTCGAGCAGGATTACCGGGGTGTCCTGCGCAAGTGCACGGGCAATCATAATTCGCTGGCATTCGCCGTCGGACATCTTATCCATTGTCTTTTCTGCATAACCGGACATACCGACCAACTGAATGGCATTATCCACAATTTTCCGGTCTTCCGGTTGAAGCTGACCGAGCCAGTTTGTGTAGGGAGCACGCCCCAACGCTACCACATCCTTGCAGCGAAGATTGGCGATGCGCACTTTGTCGGTGGTTACGAAACTAATGCTCAGAGCTAATTTTTCCGGTTTCAGTGAAGCAATGTCTTTTCCTTGCAGATTGATTTCCCCCGATTGAGGACTTTCCAGTCCCATTATGGCACGCAGGAGAGTACTTTTTCCTGTTCCGTTGCGTCCTAGCAGTGCAACGAGTTGTCCGCCTGTGATTCGGGCGTTTACCGTTTTCAACAGCGTGCGCTGTCCGTATCCTAATGTCAGTTCCTTAAGTTCAATCATTTGAATCCATGCAAGTTTTTAGCTATTACCCATAAAATGACCGGAACACCGAGCAAGGCGGTGATACAGTTCACCGGAAGCAGGAATTTCTTGGCGATGATGTCGCAAAGAAGCATGCTGATAAGTCCCGTCAGCATAGTGGCGGGGACAAGTATCCGGTGGTCGGCGTTGTTGAACAGCAACCGTGTGACATGCGGCACTGCCAGCCCGATAAAACCTACCGGGCCGCAGAATGCGGTCACCGTTCCTGTCAGCAGCGCGGTGGAGATGAAGATGAGAGTACGTGAACGCTTGATGTTCATTCCCATTGTCCGTGCATAGTTTTCTCCAAGAAGCAACAGGTTCAACGGTTTGATGCAGACTATGGAAATGAGCAGTCCCAGGCATAACATAGGCGTCATGATTCCCAGTTGGGTAGTGGTGATGTGTCCGAGAGAACCCATTGACCAAAGCGTGAACATTTTCAACTGTTCGGCAGAACTCAGATATTGCAGTATCTGGATAATGGCGCCTGCCACATAACCTATCATGACTCCCATAATCAATACACCGAGGATATTTTTTACTTTCCGGCTGATGACAGCTACTCCCAGTAAAATGACAGCCGTTCCTATCCAACCGGAACCGACGATGCCCAATGACTGGAGCAGTGGAAATTCAGACCAGCCGAGCAGTGGAGCTCCCAGTATAAACAAGGCAACCCCTAATCCTGCACCGGAACTTACTCCCAGCAAATAGGGATCCGCCAATGGGTTTTGGAAAACTGTCTGCATCTGCAAACCGCTTACGGAGAGTGCCACGCCTATCAGTGCCGCCACTATTACCCGTATGAACCGGATAGAAAGAAGAATGTTACGTGTCATTTCATCACATTCGCCTCCGGTGAGCACAGCCCATACCTTGGAAACAGGGATATACGTGTCTCCGGTTGCCATATCTATGATTAGCAATAGCAGGGCGATTATGCCTAGCGAGATAAATAAAAGTGCAGTATGTTTGCGGGGGTGTTTCATTCCAGACGCCTGTAATAATAAAGTGAATCGGAAACAAGCTCCGGATGAAAAATATGAATCAAGTCGCGTAACACAACGTCGGGACGGACAACTGCCGATTCCCAATAATCGTTTCCGCCTGTCGGCGTCAACCGTAAGTTGTTGTTATAAACAGTCTTTTCGTTCACGGCTTTTGCGTCTGCGAATTTAGGGTTGACAGCTTTCAGCTCCTCAAGTGTAGTTGCCGAACCGACATTAATCCAGTAATCGGCTTTTTGTATCAGGCCATAGGCTGTTTCCAGTCCGATTGGGGTTGAACTGTTGGAACTGTTTTCTTTATAAATGTACTCTGCGCCTGCATCGGCAATCAGTCGTGCCATATAACTTTGGGTGGAAGGCATTACCCAACTGTCGTTCCACGGAGTGTTGAACATAACGGTAGGACGCTGGCTGACGGAATCCGTGAGGGCTTTCAGTGCGTAATAACGTTGGGGAATTTCCCGGAATATTTCTATTCCCTTTTCCCGTTTGTCTGTCAGTTCGGAAAGGACAATCATCCATTCGGCTTTGCCGAGCGGTGATTCTTCCAGATATTCCCCCATATATAGATAAGGTATGGAAAGTTCTTTCAGTTTGTCCGTTACAGCGGTTTGGGCGTCACCTATGCCATAGAGCAAGACTACGTCGGGCTTTAATCCAATCAGCAGTTCGTAGTTCATTTCAGGACCCATATCCTTGATTGAATCTTTGTGGGCAAGGATGTAGGGATTGGCGATATAATCAATGCCCGAAACTCCGACAATCCGGTTGACTTCTCCCAGTTCATCGAGCATGGCAACATAGGAAGAAGACATGCATACAATCTGTTTGGCTCCGGCAGGGATGACGGGACCGTTGAATCCGGCAGGCGCTTGCTCGCCGTTGCGTGTAACAAAATAAGACATTGTTACGTCGTTGGCGCCTTGCCACGGGTTGGTAATCTGTATAAGTGTACTGGCAGCGTTCTCAGCACCCAGGATTTTAAATCCCGAAGCGTATTCAGGGGTATATACATCTTGGTTGAATGCTTCCAGAGATGTCTTATTACGGGTGATACAGCTTGCCAAAAAGAGCAGGCAAAGTAACGTGATAGTCGGAGCAGGAGATTTCACTTTTATAAGATGTTTAATTAGAAAAAAATAATAGTGGGTCCTTTCGAACGGCAAAGATAGGACTTAATTATTAGTTTGTTTTTATTTTAGTTGGATTTTTCTTTCGATTTGTTCCTATTTGTGTATCTTTGTCCCCAGAAATTTTGGTGTCACTTTTCCGATTCTACGGAAAGAGTGGTGAAAAGGGAATCAGGTGTAAATCCTGAACAGACCCGCTGCTGTAAGCTCCGCCAAAAGTTTTCCTACAATACTCAAATCCACTGTTCCGCTTTGGAGGAATGGGAAGGGCGTTAGGAAAATGGAGTAAGTCAGAAGACCTGCCAAAATTGAATTCTTGAAACTTTCCGGGATTAGAGTTTGAAGAGTGCAGTTTTTTATTCAAAATACATCTTTGATTGGTGATGTGAAGTTTCAGGAAGGAGGAATATGCCTTTTTGAGTGTTCCATTATGCGGGGAGAAGCACGTGTATATGTTTGAGTGTATGGAAAATTGCATCCTCACTGTAACCCTATGAAAGTTTATTATTTTAATTAATAAACAGGAGGATTATGTTCGGGCAGATTTATTTTAGGGTATTGGGGATAGGATGCTTTTTGAGTATGGCTTTATTGTCGTCAGCACAAAGCAAACTGGACAGTTTGCATCATCTTAATGAAGTAGTGGTTACTGCCAGAATTAATAAGGAGGTAATTCCGGTGCAATCTTTATCAGGGGATAAGTTGGAGAAACTGGCTGCACATTCGGTAGCGGACGCTATACGTTATTTTTCCGGAGTACAAATAAAAGATTATGGTGGAATAGGCGGGCTGAAGACCGTTAATATCCGAAGTATGGGAACGAATCATGTGGGAGTGTTTTATGACGGTATTGAACTGGGTAATGCGCAGAATGGAGTGATTGATTTGGGACGTTTCTCTTTGGATAATATGGAAGCTGTCACTTTATATAATGGTCAGAAAAGTGCCATTTTTCAACCGGCGAAAGATTTTGGTTCTGCAGGTTCTATTTATCTCCAGTCGAGAACACCCGTTTTTCGGGAGGATAGGGCTTATCATGTGAAAGCGACTTTTAAGACGGGTTCTTTCGGAGTTGTCAATCCTTCTTTGCTTTGGGAACAGAAACTGAGTGAGAATGTGAGTGCGTCACTTAGTACTGAATATATGTATACAACCGGAAAGTATAAATTTACTTATGCGGTGGATGGAGGATATGATACTACGGCAGTACGCCGTAATGGGGATGTCAATGCATTGCGTGCTGAGGGCGGCTTATATGGCAAGATAAAAAGTGGTTACTGGCGTACGAAAGCTTATTTTTATAATTCAGAACGTGGATATCCCGGTGCTGTTGTGCGGAATCGTTTCTCACATGAGGATCGCCAATGGGATACAAATTTCTTTTTCCAATCTTCTTTCAAAAAAGATTTCGGTGATGTGTACAGTCTGTTGTTGAATGCCAAATACGCGTATGATTATCTGCATTATCTGGCAGATCCCCAAAAGGAGGAGGCTACCATGTATGTAAATAATACATATCGCCAACAGGAAGTTTACTTGTCAATGGCTAACAGGGTTACTCTTTTTCCTTTTTGGGATATAAATATTTCAGCGGACTACCAATGGAATAAGCTGAACGCTAATTTGACAGATTTTCCTTATCCCCGGAGAAATACGGCGTTGGTAGCGGCAGCTACCTCTTTACATTTTGAGCGTTTTAAGTTGCAGGCCAGTGTCTTGGGAACTTTTGTAAATGAGAACGTTGCTTCAGATACTACTTCGGCCGGGAATAAAATGGAATTTACTCCTACCGTTATCACTTCCTATAAACCTTTCAAGAATATTGATTTAAGTCTGCGTGCTTTTTACAAACGGATATTTCGTATGCCGACTTTGAACGATTTGTATTATACATTTATAGGGAATATAAAGCTGAAACCTGAGTATACTAATCAGTATAACGTAGGATTCACTTATCAGAAATTATCTTCCGGAACCTGGCTGCAAGCACTGAATGTGCAATTGGATGCGTATTATAATGAGGTGGAAAATAAAATAATAGCTACTCCTACCAATAATTTCTTTCGTTGGACAATGATTAATATGGGACTTGTTAAAATAAAAGGAGTGGATGTCGTTTTGCAAGGACTTTGGAAGTTTGGTAACGATTGGGTATTTGACAGCCGGTTATCATATACGTATCAGAAAGCACAGGATTTTACTGATAAGTCGGATAAAGATACGTATGGGGGGCAAATATCGTATATTCCCTGGCATAGTGGCTCGGCTATATTAAATGCCGGATATAAATCATGGGAATTGAATTATAGCTTTATATATACGGGAGAGCGCTATGACGTTTCGGCCAATACTCCGGAGAATTATCGTCTTCCTTGGTATACAAGTGATTTTTCTTTGGCAAAGAAATTCAGTTGGAGAAAGTATGATTTCAAGTTGACCTTGGAAGTAAACAATATTTTTAATCAACAATATGAGGTGGTGAGGTCTTATCCGATGCCCGGAACTAACTTTAAATTCATTTTAAACTTAACGATATGATTGTGAATAATATTCTTTCGCGTGTCTTGCTTGGTATATTAACAGGCTGTTGTTTACTGGCTTGTCGGGGCGAGCTTCCGGTTCTACCTTCTGACGAGATAGATGTTGGCAAGGATCCTTTAGGGGGCGTCAGTATTAAAGGAATGTATCTTCTCAATGAAGGAAATATGGGAAGTAATAAGTGTACGCTTGATTTTTATGACAGCACTACCGGTAAGTATCATCGTAATATTTATGCCGAGCGGAATCCGTCCGTAGTGAAAGAACTGGGGGATGTTGGAAATGATTTGCAGATTTATGGAGATAAGCTGTATGCCGTAATCAATTGCTCGAATTTTATAGAGGTGATGGATGTGGAAACGGCACAACATCTGGGGCAAATAAATGTGACAAATTGCCGGTATATCACTTTTAATGATGGAAAGGCTTATGTAAGTTCTTATGCAGGCCCTGTCGGAATAGATCCCAATGCGCGTCCGGGAAAAGTGGTTGAAGTGGATACGACAAGTTTGGCTGTAACCCGTGAAGTGGTAGTCGGCTATCAACCGGAAGAAATGGTAATAAAAGATGGAAAACTTTATGTTGCCAATTCCGGCGGTTATCGTTTTCCGGACTATGACCGGACGGTATCGGTGATTGACTTGAAGACTTTTCAAGTTATTAAAACAATTGATGTAGCTATAAATCTTCACCGTATGAAACTGGATAGATACGGCCGTATATATGTGAGTTCGAGAGGAGATTATTATGGAACGGGATCGGATGTTTTTATTATAGATACTCAGACAGATCGTGTGACAGGAAATTTGGGAATTGCTGCCAGTGAAATGTGTTTGAGTGGAGATTCGATTTACATGACAAGTGTAGAATGGAGTTATGTGACGGAAAGTAATACTATTACTTACGCCCTCTATGACGTGAAACAAAATAAAATAGTATCCCGCAATTTTATTACTGATGGAACTGAAACAGAAATAACAATTCCGTATGGGATAGCTGTAAATCCCGAGACCAAAGAAATATTTGTAACGGATGCAAAAAGTTATGTTGTACCCGGTTATCTCTACTGTTTCAGTCCTGAAGGAAAGAAAAGATGGAAAGTCAGGGCGGGGGATATACCGGCTCATTTTGCTTTTACAACGAAAACATTTCAATAACTAATAATGAATAAAAATGGACAGGAAAATTTTAAGACTAGCATTAGTCATTGCAGTTTCTTTGTTTGTAGGAACTGTATTCACAGGATGTAATGATGGAGAAGATGCTTCGGAGCCTTACCTACTGAAAAAGGAAGACATCCGTGTGTCGCAACCGGAGGGTGGCTTTGCGGTTGTTGTTGATCAACTGTTGAAGGTACGGGTTGAAAGTGAGTCGGATGAAGGGATCTCTTATTTATGGTTGCTGGACGGCAGTGAAATTGCCCGGACAAAAGATTTGGAGTATATGTTTGAGGAGGTAGGAGAATACGAACTGATTCTACGTGCGTCACAAGGTGAGAATCATTATGATTATCTTTTTGCGGTCACAGTAACTTTTGATAATATTGAACCGGCTCCTGAAGGAGCAACGGCTTATATCACTAAAGTTCTTGATTTTGTTCCGGCCGTGGGACAATTTACTAATGCGTTGCCGGCATATGACGAAGGAGACACACAAGAGGTTATGAACGAAAAAGTATTGGCAGCTATCGGTAACAATAAAAAGGGGATGATTTCTTTAGGAGGATTCGGAGGATATGTCGTAGTAGGTTTTGATCATACAATAACTAATGTTACCGGAAAACGCGATTTCCGGGTACTTGGCAATGCTTTTTATTCTGCGGCCAATCCGGACTCTGATGCACCGGAGGGAGGAAGTTGTGAGCCGGGAGTGATCATGGTAGCTTATGATAAAAATCAGAATGGTATGCCGGATGAGGACGAATGGTATGAGATTGCCGGTAGTGCTCATGAAGACGCTGCACTGGAATTATGGTATGACAAGGCTGTAGCTGCGGGAAATGATGTGGAGACTTATCGAAACTATGAAATCACTTATTATCGTCCGGAAAAAGAACCGGAAACTTCGGAAGAAAGAGAGAAATATATCCGGTGGGAAGATAACCGAGGAAATTCGGGATATAAAGTGAAAAATACATTTCATAATCAGTGTTATTTTCCGGAATGGATAAAAGAAGATAAGATAACATTTAAAGGGACTTGTTTACCTCAAAATGCTGTTGATGAAAGTGGACAAGGTAATTATTTTGTTTTGTATAAATTCCGTTATGGTTATGCTGATAATGAGGTGAACACTAAAGATGAGTCTGCTATTGATATAGATTGGGCAGTAAATTCAAAAGGTCAGAAGGTGCATTTGCCGGGAATTGATTTCATAAAGATATATACCGGTGTCAATCAGGAAAATGGTTGGTTAGGTGAATGTTCCACTGAGATATCAGGGGTTGAGGATTTGCATGTTTTAGGAGTTGATATCGATACCCGCAAATAAGTTAAGAAATAATTGATAATAAGAATTTGAAATGAAAAGGTATTTTGTATTGGCAGTTGTTGCCTTGGGACTGGTTTTTACAGCATGTGATGAGGAGGAAAATTTGAACTCATCTGTATGGATCGGGAGTGAATCGGAAAGTAATGTGATTGCGCAGTTAGATACATTGTATCTGGATGCCCGGATTGAAAATCTGTCTGGGGCGATGAGATATTTGTGGACAGTAGACGGAAAGGAAGTTTCAACCGCTTCAACATATAAGTTTTCACAGCCTAAGACTGGAGAGTATGTTATAGGACTGGCGGTATCGGATGATAAGGGAGAAAACCTTCAAACGACTATGACAGCCAAGGTGGAAGGGCGGTTTGGCAAAGGTGCCTTTATTTTGAATGAAGGAAATATGGGGAATGAAACCGGAACTTTGACTTTTGTGGATTCAAAAGGCATAGCGGTAGATAGTGCATATTATCGGGTAAATCAAACTTTGCTTGGTAATGTCTGTCAAGACCTGTTTATCAGTGATAATAAGATGTATATACTTTCTCAAAATGGAGCCAAAAATGGTGGTGAAGGGCTGCTGACTATTGCGAATGCTACTAGTTTGGAGAAAGAAAAGGTTTATGATAATACTACTTTGTCCTGGCCGTCCAATTTGGCTGTAGTCGGAGAGAATCTTTATATTCGTGATAATAATGGAGTTTATATGCTGGATACTTCCACCGAAGTTCTGACTTTTGTTGAGGGGACGAAGGGCGCTTTGAAAAATCGTATGGCTGTGGTTGGAGACAAAGCTTTTGTGATGGGCAATAAGCAACTTTTTGTTATTCAAAACGGGGCTGTTATACATACTGTTTCTTTTGAAAGCGCTTTATCCGGTGTTGCTAAAACATATGATGGGAATTTGTGGGTTTCATGTACAAAGCCTGCGAGTATTATAAAAGTCAGTCCGGTTGATTATAAGACTATTGATTCTCATACTTTGAATGTCAGTATTGGTGCCGGGTGGGGAGTTGCCCCTGCTTTTTCTGCTAAAGATGATATTATCTATTTCAGTAATGCCGGCTTTAAGCTATATCGGCATATTTTTTCTCAGAATGAGACGGAAGAAGTTGCTGATATAAAAGAGTATGTGGAGGATGCAGGGATCTATTATAATAGTTTGGGAGTTGATCCGGTGAGCGGGGAAGTTTATTTTGCCACTCTGAAAGGATATGCAGATTATAAAACCAATGATATTGCTATTTTTGATTTCAATAAAACACCGGCTTTACAGTTTGATATAAAAAATAAGAATAGTTTTCCGGCAGGAGTTTTCTTTACGGAGAATTTTAAGTGATTATGAGTTTCTAATTGATAGTTTTTGTTGATAGGGAGACTTCTTCCTCTATAAAAAGGATATTCTTCTCAAAGAGTATATTTTTATATGTGGAGGAAGTCTTTTTGTTAGTTTATATTGTGACCTTGTGTGATTGGAATGTAATTTGTTTTAATAAAATGAATAAAATAGTAAGCTTTCTAAAGAAACTCCTTAATTTTACATTGTTTACTAAGACTCAAACTAAAATATAGACTTATACTGCTATTGACATGAAAATTTGCAGACTGGGCGGATTACTTTTACTGTTATTTTGTATGCATACAATAGTGTATGCGCAACAGGTGAGGACTGTCAGGGGAAGGGTACAAATGCTGGATACCGGAAGTGAAAAGAAACAATCTTTGCCTTCTGCCAGTATTGTCGTCTTGGAAAAGATGGACTCTGCTTTTGTAAAAGGTACGGCAAGTGACAAAAACGGTCGATTTACTCTAACTTATCAGCCACAGAAAAAGAAAGAATATCTGTTGAAGGTTTCATTTATGGGAATGCAGTCTTTCTACCGTGCATTGGGAGATTCCGTATCTATAAATGCGGGCACTATCGTACTGAAGGATGATGACCTTCAGATTGATGAGGTGGTAGTGACCGGAAAATTGAGGGAAGTGGTTATGGAAGGAGATACGACTGTTATCAATGCTTCTGCCTACAAAACTCCCGAAGGAGCTTATCTGGAAGACTTGGTGAAACGTATTCCCGGACTGGTGTATAACAAAAAAGACCATTCATTGACTTACAACGGTCAGCCTATCAGCGAAATTAATGTAAATGGGGAGTCTTTCTTTTCAGGAGATAAAAAGACCGCGCTTGAGAATCTGCCGGCAAACTTGATTAGCAAGTTAAAGGTGTACGACAAGAAATCAAAAGAGGAAGAATTTACAGGAATCAGTTCGGGAGAAAAGAAATATGTGCTTGACTTGCAAACCAAGGATGAACTGAATAAGACTTGGCTGACAAATGCGACGGTAGGGTATGGCAATAATAAGAAGAAGGATCTGGAGGCACAAGTGAATTATTTCCGTAAGAATGGGGAAAACCTATCTTTTATAGCCCGTTCTACTAATAGATATCAGAACAGTACATACAAAGATAATATCAATAATTCGCTGGGATTGAATATGGCACATAAATTTGGCGGAAAGTTTTCTTTGAATGGCCATGTGAATTATAATCTTAACAGGAACGGGAATATATCTTCTATGTATCAGGAGCAGTATTTGACTGGTGGCAACCAATATTCGGCCTCTGCCAACGAAGGAAACTCTAAAGGACGGTCGGTCAATTCCAGCTTGATGGGAGAGTGGAAAGTAGATAAAAGCACGCGTGTCAACTTCAGTGGAAATTTCGGGTATACTCCTAATCAAAATGAAAGTAACAGTCAGAGTGCTTCTTTTGACGCTCCTCCCGGCGTAAACCATGAGAACTTGTTCAGTGATTTTGAGTCTGTTCCCCGGGATATAAAGGTGAACCGTAGTGAGAATCGGTCACGGTCGGAAAATGAATCCCACCGCTACCATTGGGCAATGGGAGTGATGAGACGCCTGAACGAAAAAGGAACAACTCTGGGACTGAATATTCAGAATTCCGATTCGTGGGGAAATAATGAAAGTTTCTCTCTTTCCGAGACTACCTATTTTCGCTTGAAGGATAAGAATGGGAATGACTCGGTACTTTATCGTAACCAGTATTTGAAGTCACCCCAGCGCAATAATTCCTGGAGGGTGGGACTTTCGTTTACTCAACCTGTCGGAAAGAAGGTACGTCTGCGGGTGGCATATAACTGGAGTACTCGGTATGAACGGAGTAACCGCGATACTTATGAATTGTCTTCCCTGGCGAGTTCGGATATTTACGGTGAGTTACCTTCCGGTTACGAGGCGGGGTATGTAGATAGTTTGAGCAACCGTAGCCACAGCCGCAGTAATGGGCACGACCTGAATGTAGGAGTCAACTATTCGGATGACACATGGATGTTTAACGCATCACTGGGGGTTACGCCGCAAAGGCGTACCATTGATCGGAAAGTAGGGAAACTTTATGCGGATACTGCCATGAATATGATTGATTTCCAACCTATGATATGGATGAGCTGGCGGAAGAAAGAGATGCGTGTCAGCCTGAATTATAACGGTAACACCCGGCAGCCTTCTTTGTCGGATTTGATGCCGTTGACGGATAATAGCAATCCGCTGTATATCACCCGTGGAAATCCTGACTTGAAGCAGATGTTTAGTCATAATATACGTCTGAATTTTCAGAACTCACCTAAAGGTATATCTGCAAACCTAGGCGGACAGGTGGAGCAAAACAGTGTTACACAAGTCATGATATATGACGTGCAGACCGGTGGACGCGAAACGTATCCGGTCAATATAAACGGTAATTGGAATTTGTTTGGAGGGGCTAGCTGGTGGAAACGTTTTGGACATTTCTCTTTAAGATTGGATATGTCCGGTAATCATAGTAACCGTGTAGGTATGATTAATGAAGATAAAAGCTTACAGCCGGAAAAGAGTACAACCCGTGATACCGGATTGAATTGTGAGGCACAGGCATCTTATCAACCTTCTTGGGGAGGCATTGACTTATCTACTTCCTGGAATTACCAATACTCGCTTAATTCTTTGAACGATAATGATACCTATACGCGTTATTATAATTTCGGTCTGAATGGTTATGTTGATTTTCCTTTCGGGTTGCAGTTGCGCACAGATGCTACGTATAATCTTCGTAGCGGAACGAATATTCAGAAAGGGGAAGATGATGAAATATTGTGGAATGCCGGTGCCACATGGCGTTTCCTGAAGAAGAAGGAAGCGGAATTGTCGGCTTATTGGGCGGATATTCTGGGAAAGAAAAAAAGTTATGGGCGTATGGCTACTTCTGATGGCTTTTATGAGTATCGTACGCAGGAAATAAAGGGATATTTCATCGTCACTTTTAAATATAACTTTCGTTTGATGATGTGAGTTTTAGAAAAAAGTCGTATGTTTGCTACACAACCATAAAATTAAGTTTACTATGAACGGTAATTATGTCATTAATATCGGTCGCCAACTAGGTAGCGGCGGAAAAGAAATAGGAGAGAAATTGGCTGCTCGTCTGGGCATTGACTTTTACGATAAAGAACTGATTAATCTGGCATCTGAGGAGAGCGGATTATGCAAAGAGTTTTTTGAGAAGGCGGACGAGAAAGCTTCGCAGGGAATTATCGGCGGATTATTTGGTATGCGTTTCCCCTTTATCAGTGAGGGAGCCATGCCTTGTAACAATTGTTTGAGTAATGATGCACTGTTCAAGGTACAGAGTGACGTTATCCGTCGTTTGGCGGCAGAAAAATCCTGTGTGTTTGTAGGACGCTGTGCTGACTATATTTTAAGGGAACATCCCCGTTGTGCCAATGTTTTTATCTCGGCTTCCAAAGAAGACCGTATCATACGTCTTTGCCGGATTCATAATGTGAATGAAGAAGTGGCGGAAGAGATGATAGAGAAAGCCGATAAAAGACGTTCGGAATATTATAATTATTATAGTTATAAGACATGGGGAGCGGCAGCTACTTATCATCTGTGTATTGATTCGTCTTCTTTAGGGATTGAAGAAACAGTACGGTTTGTAGAAGAATTTGTGGCTAAGAAGTTACAATTAAGGTTTTGATTCGGAGAAACTGACTAGGTAGTAAATAAAATAAAGCCGGCTATTCCTTTTATGGAGCTGGCCGGCTTTATCATTTATATAAACTAAGCTTGATTTACATCATTGCCAGTAATATCATTTGTCCCGTTAGAATGCGGAGGAACATAGATAATGGATAAACAGTAGAGTAACCTACTGCCGGAGCATCTCCGGATGTTGTCTGATTGGCGTACGCCAATGCGGGAGGGTCGGTATTACTACCGGCAATCAATCCCATGAGGGTAAAGTAGTTTACTTTATAATATAGTCTGGCGATAGCACCGATAATGAGTAACGGAATGACGGTAATTAAGAAACCACAACCTACATAAAGTAATCCATCACCCTCGACAACCGTTTGTACGAAGTTGGCGCCGGCATCTATACCCACACTGGCAAGGAACAGCACAATACCGATTTCACGAAGCATCAGGTTGGCGCTCATGGTGGTATAAGTCACCAGGTGGAGTTTATGACCGAAGCGTCCGATAAGGATTGCAACTACCAGCGGACCACCTGCCAGACCAAGTTTCAATGGTGTCGGCATACCGGGGAATGCGATAGGAAGACTACCCAAAAGGATACCCAGGAAAATACCTACGAAAATAGTTACGATATTCGGAGTATCCAAACGCTTCAATTGATTACCTAAGACACCTGCTACACGCTCTACTGCGTCCTGCTGGCCTACTACCATAACACGGTCGCCTACTTGCAGTATCAGGTTGGGATCAGCAAACAAGTCCATACCGGAACGATTGACACGGGTTACATTGACATCGTACATACTGCGGAAGTGCATAGAACCCAGCGTCTTTCCGTTGATTTCCGGTTTGGTGACCAGGATACGGCGGGATACCATTGGGAGATCTTGTTTCTCCCAGTCTATATCTACTTCCTTACCGATGAATACGGTAATGGCGGGTGCATCTTCTTCAGAGCAGACGATAAATAGCTGGTCGCCTACATTGAAAATAGTCTCATGGTTCGGAATGCTTACGTGTCCTTCGTGACGAATGCGGGAGCAAACGAACTGACGTCCTAGAAATTCTTTAATCTCAATCAGTGTCTTTCCACTGATAGACTCGTTGCGTACCTCAAGGCTCAACATATGCGGCTTATGGTGTGCATCTCCGCTCTGCATTTTCAGGCTTTCTTCTTCTTTTGCCATATTGACACGGAAGATGTAGCGGATAGCGATGATAGAACCGATAATACCTACTACGCCGAGCGGATAAGCACAGGCATAACCCAATGCGATCTGCGGGCCGTTGTAGCTCAACTGGTTCAGTGCTTCGTTGGCAGCACCAAGTCCCGGAGTGTTCGTCACAGCTCCGTAGAGAATACCTACCATCATCGGCAATTCAACACGACCGTTCCAAAGGTAATAGAGCCCCAATGCAACAGCAATATTTAACACTACGATGCCTACA